>ERZ838827.1362-NODE-1362-length-18991-cov-5.910382_pt1 | contig 18991 bp, 7 predicted proteins | sample MGYA00519881_ERZ838827 | MGnify/ENA primary metagenome ERZ838827 (study PRJEB31850, sample SAMEA3708842) | human gut metagenome | biome: human gut; feature: human-associated habitat; material: faeces | place: China | collected 2014 ...
GTTCCATGTGAACGCAGATTTCTGAGCTTGCTCGCTATCTGTGCCCAGGCAGTCCGTGCCGGTAAAAGGCAGGGAAGCCCCGTCCAATTAATAATTGGGCGGAGAGGATTCACTAGGTGCCAGCACATCAGCGACTCTTCCTTCGGATACATCGTGCGGATGCGGGCGGACAGGACGCCTTCGGCCCTGAGGGCCTCGGCGGCGGCCTTCATGAAGCCTGCGGGACCGCAGAGAAGGTAGTCGGCGTTGTCGGTGACAAGCGCCGCGAAGTCCTCCGCAGACGGACGGCCATGGTCGGCCGTGGTGCGCAGGATGAGATGGCGGCCTTCATGGCCGCTGATGCGCGACTCGATCTCGTCCACGCTGCGGAGCATGGCGGCCGCGGGCGTCACGCCGATGCCCGCCGTGATGAAGACGAGCGGGGCGTCGCCCTCGGGCAGGCGGAAGCCTCCCGTCGGCGCGGAGAGGTCGACGAGGGCGCCAGCCGCGAGGTCGCAGAGGACGTTCGAGACCATGCCTGCAGGGAGGCTGTCTCTTGCGGAAATGCGGCGGACGGTGATGCGGATCGAGTTCTCATTGGTCGCCGTCACCGTGTACTGGCGGGGCTGGACGAGGTTTTCTCCGGGGATGTAGACGCGCACTGAGACGTATTCGCCGGGGCGGACCTGAACGACGGAGCCGTTGTTGGCGGGGCCCAGCGTGAGGCTCACGGCGTCGGCCGTCTCCTCGTGCCTGTCGGTGAGCACGAAGCCGCGCCAGCAGCTCCAGCCGCCCAGCGCCTGGGCGGCGCTCGAGTAGCGGTCCTGCTCCAACGCGATCCTCATGGCGGCCAGCTGGTTGTAGTCGGCGGACCAGGCGTCGATGACGGAGGGCGTCGCAATCTCGCCGAGCACCTCGCGGATGGCGGCAATCAGATGACGGCCGATGATCGGATAGTGCTCGGCGCGAACGCCCACCGAGCAGTGCCGCATGGCGGTATGCCTTAGGGCGCCCGCAAGCACGGACGGATCGTCGATGTGGGTCGCGTATGCGTGGACCGCATGTGCGAGCGCACGCGGCTGGGAGCCCGTGCGTTGGTGCGTCATGTTGAAGAGCTGCTGGAACTCAGGATTGTGGGTGAGGAGGCGCGAGTAGAAGTGAGCGAGCAGCGCCTCGCCTCGCCGTTGGTGGCGAGGATGGGAGCAGTTGCCTTGACGACGGCCTTCTGCTAGTCGTTGAGCATGTGTGGGTTCCTTCTTTGTGTTGTTTCTCTTAGCCGAAGGATAAGTCAGGGCGCGCGCCCCGAGCCTGTTCTGAAGAATACGCTTGCATTTCGAAACGCACGCGCGAGAGGAAAAACCATGAGGCGGCGTGTTTGGACGCCGGGGCGCGAAGCCGTCGGACGCGGCTGCGAACTGCGGGGCAGGGAAAGGGGGCGGCCCGGAGAGAAGGCGTTCCTAGACGAGAACCTTCTCGATGCCGCCGTTCTTCACGGTGCGGATGAACTGGTCGCGCCAGTTGGCGCCCAGGATCTGGCGGGCCATCTCGACGACGATGTACTCGGCGTCCATGTCGGCGCGCTCCTCATAGCGGGAGAGGCCCTGCAGGCAGCCGGGGCACGTGGTGAGCATCTTGACGTGGCCCTTGATGCCGGCCTTGGCCCTGGCCTTCTCGATCTCCTCGAACTTGCGGTGACGCACCTGGGAGGCGATGTCGGGGCGCTTGACGGCGAAGAGGCCCGACTCGCCACAGCAGCGCTCGGACTGCACGACGTTGGCGCCGGTGAGCTTCTTGACCGTTTCGAGCGGCGGGTTGAGCCTGAGCGGCGTGTGGCACGGATCGTGGTAGAGGTACGTGTCGGCGTGCACGGGCATGGTGATGCCGCGCTCGAGCAGGAACTCGTGGATGTCGATGATGCGGCAGCCCGGGAAGATGCGGTCGAACTCGTACTCGTCGAGCGCCTTGATGCAGGTGCCGCAGCTCACGACGACGGTCTTGATGTCGAGGTAGTTGAGCGTGTTGGCCATGCGGTGGAAGAGCACGCGGTTCTCCGTCATCATCTTCTCGGCCTTGGCGGTCTCGCCGTAGGCGAGCTGCGGGTGGCCGCAGCAGCGGTAGCCCGGCGGGAGCACGGTCTGGACGCCCGCGTGCATGAGCATCGCCTCGACGGCGAGGCCCACGTCGCCGAAGAGGCGTTCGGAGCCGCAGCCCGGGAAGTAGAAGACGGCCTCGGCGTCGGCGGGCATGTCGGGACGCCGAAGAATCGGGATCGTGATCTCGTCCTCGATGCCGAGCGCGGCGCGCATGGTCTGTCTGGGCATGCGGCCCGGAAGCGGCGTCGAGACGAGATGGATCACCTGGTCCTTGAGGCTCGGACGGCCCGTGGTGTTGGCGGGCTTTTCACGAATGCGCGCAAGGTCCGCGGCGAGGTACTTCTCGGCGAGCTCGTTGCCGAGGCGCTGTAGCGAGAAGCCCGCGCGAACGGCGCCCGCGTGGAGCGCACGCACGGCGATCGGGTTGACGGCGTCGACGAGCGCGCCGCCCGCGAGCGCGGCGGGATTGAGATCCCTGTGGCCCGAGCGGTTGAGGAAGGCCTTGACGGCAGTGGTCACTTTGCCGAAGTCGATCTTGACGGGGCAGGGCTTGACGCAGCGGTGGCAGATCGTGCAGTGGTCGGCCAGATCGACGAGCTCGTTGAAGTGCTTGAGCGAAAGGCCGCGGCGGGTCTGCGACTCATAGAGGAAGGCCTCCGTCATCAGCCCGAGCGCGAGGATCTTGTTGCGCGGCGAGTAGAGCATGTTGGCGCGCGGGACGTGCGTCGTGCAGACGGGCTTGCACTTGCCGCAGCGCAGGCAGCTCTTGACGGACTGCGAGATGGCGCCGAGGCCCGAATTTTCGAGAATGAGGGACTCCGCGCGGAAGAGCTCGAACGAGGGCGTGTAGGCGCGCTCGAGGCCGCCGCCCGGCATGAGCTTGCCCTTGTTGAAGCGGCCCTCGGGGTCGATCCTGTTCTTCCATTCGCGGAAGGGACGAAGCTCCTCGTCGGTGACGAACTCGAACTTCGTGAGGCCGATGCCGTGCTCGCCCGTGATGACGCCGCCGAGCTTCACGGCGCAGCTCATGATGCGCCCGAGCGTGTGCTCGGCGTCCTGCATCATGCTGTAGTCGTCGGAGTTGACGGGGATGTTCGTGTGGACGTTGCCGTCGCCCGCGTGCATGTGGAGCGCGACGAAGAGGCGGCTCCTCACGTGCTTCTTGTGGAGCGCGTGAAGCTCGGCCATCACGTCGGCGGGCAGCGCCGCGGCGAGGATCTCGAGGATCTCGCGCTTGACGGAGATGCGAAGGCGCCCGTCGCGCATGGCGAGAAACACGGTCTCGCCCTCGCGGGGCTCGACGCCTTCGGCGAGATAGGGCGCGGCGTCGCCGTCCATGGCGGCGCGCATTTCCTCCCAGCGGGTCCTGACGCGGGCCGCGAGGTCGCGCGCGAAGGTGATGCCGGGACGCTCGTCGAGCGCGGTGTCGGCGAGGCGCTCGATGAAGGCGCCCGCGATGCGGATCTTGTTCTTGAAGGAGAACTCGATGTTGATGCGCTCGATCTCGTCGGAGTATTCGCCGAGACGCTCGAGCGGAATGACGACGTCCTCGTTGAGCTTGAAGGCGTTGGTGTGCTTGGCGATGGCTGCCGTGCGGGAGCGCTCCTTCCAGTAGGCCTTGCGATCGGCGGACGTGCGGGCGATGAAGCCCGCGCCGCCGCGGGCGCGCGCCATTTCACAGCAGCGTTCGGCCACGGCGTCGAGGTCAGCTTCGTTGTCGGAGACGATGTCGGCGAGAAGCACCATCTTGGGCATGCCGCGGCCCTCGAGCTTGGCACGGTAGCCGACGGCGCGCACGTAGCGCCAGTCGATGTGCTCGAGACCCGCAAGCTCGACCGTCGGATGGCCGCGCACGAAGTCGCGCACCTCGACGATGGCGGGTGTGGATTCGGCCACGGTGCCGTAGAACTCGAGGCAGACCGTGCGGCCGAAGTCGGGCATCCGGTGCAGCACGAAGGCGGCGCTCACGATGATGCCGTCCGTGCCTTCCTTCTGTATGGCGGGCAGGCCGTTGAGAAGCTTGTTGGTGACGTCCTTGCCGAGGCCCGCCTTGCGGAAGGTGCGGCCCGGAATCGAGAGGCGCTCTGTCCTGACGACCGTGCCCTCGTCGGAGAGCTCGTGGATGTCGAACTCGGCGGTCTCGACCTCGTGGATGCGGCCGAAGTTGTGGTTGACGCGCTCGACGCGGATCATGCGGCCGTTGACGTCGACCATCTTCCACCAGGCGAGGTTGTCGATCGTCGTGCCCCAGAGGGCGGCTTTCTTGCCGCCCGCGTTGATGGCGACGTTGCCGCCGATGCAGCAGGCGTCGGCCGAGGCGGGGTCGACCGCGAAGACGAGGCCTGCGGCGGCCGCGGCCTCCTCGATGCGGCGGGTGACGCAGCCCGCGCCGCATTCAATCACGGGATGCTCGCCCTCGACGCCCGGCAGGCGGCGCATGACGGGACCGCTGTGGCGGTCGAACTTCTCCATGTTGATCACGGCCGTGTCGGGGTGCAGCGGAACGGCGCCGCCCGTGTAGCCCGTGCCGCCCGAGCGCGGAATGATGGTGAGCTTGAGCTCGAAGAGCGCGCGCACGAGGGGCGCGATCTCCTCCTCGCGGTCGGGCGTGAGGACGACGAACGGATACTCGATGCGCCAGTCGGTGGCGTCGGTGACGTGCGTGACGCGCGCAAAGCCGTCGAAGCGGATGTTGTCCGGATCGGTGATCGCGGACAGACGGCGCTTCACTTCGGCACGGCGCTCGATGAGCTTCGGGAAGCTGTTGTCGAAGCAGCACACGGCGGCGCTCGCCTTGGAGACGAGGCGAAGCACGTCGGCATTGCCCTCAGCGCGCTGGCGAACGGCCTCGAGGCGGCGGCTCATCTCGCGCACGAGCAGTTTGCGGCGCTTCGGGTGCACGATCAGGTCGTCGACCAGATAGGGATTGCGCTCGGCCGCCCAGATGTCGCCGAGCACTTCGAAGAGCATGCGGGCGGAGCGGCCGGTGCGGCGAGAGCCGCGAAGAGACTCAATCGTGTCCCAGGCCTTTTCGCCCAGGAGACGGATCACGATCTCGCGGTCCGAGAGCGACGTGTAGTTGTAGGGAATCTCGCGAACGCGTGCGGGAGCGGTCATCTCGGTCATCAGGGGGGAACTCCGTTGGTGAGGCGGGTTCGGCGTCAGGCGCGAACCGCATTGAATGGCAGGGGGCTCTTCCATTCTAACCCATTGATTTTCAAGGGTTATACATCAGATTGACTAGGGTGAAATGGGTGCAAATACCCCCTTGGGAGTATTCGTCGTAAGGGAAAACTGTCATTTTTGGGCGACAGCGCGCCTCTTCGGGAGGCGGAGGCGGTCCAAGCGGGCGAGGAATTTTTTCAGGGAATCGAGCCGACGGCTGCGCAAACGGGTAAAATGCGAGTCACCTAAAAGAGAATCATTTTCCTTCTCAGCTCTCACCCACGGGGCTGGACCCGGGCTTCCGAACCCCTGAGGCGGCCCGAGGCACGAAGGATCAGCCCCCCATATATAAAAATGTCCGACACATTCACTCTGGACAAGGCCGCCATCGGAGACGAGCTCGAGGTGGTCGGCGTCCATGCCGAAGGCGCTCCCGAAGACTGGGAGATCTGGCTTGAGGAAATCGGCTTCACCGCGGGCGAACCGTGCGTGGTGTTGCAGAAGGCCGCTCTGGGCGGCGATCCGATCGCGGTCCGCATCGGCGTCTCGACGTTTGCGCTGAGGTTGGTCGAGGCCCGCTGCATCGAGGTGAGGAGGCGCGACTGATGGCCGTCTCCACCGTTGACATCTATCCGTCCGGGCCGCTCATCGCGATGCTCGGCAATCCGAACGCCGGCAAGACGTCGCTCTTCAACATTCTGACGGGTTCGAAGCAGAAGGTCGCCAACTATGCGGGCGTGACCGTCGAGCGCGTCGAGGGCCAACTCATCGGCGCGCCCGAGAAGATCCGCGTGCTCGACCTTCCGGGCACCTATTCCTTTCATCCGCGCTCGCCCGACGAGAAGGTGACGGTCGACGTCCTCAAGGGCGTCGCGCGCGGCGAGCGCAGGCCCGACCTCGTCGTCTGCGTGCTTGACGCGACGAACCTGAGGCGCGGCCTCAAGCTCGTCATGGCCGCGCAGCGCCTGAAGCTCCCCGCCGTGGTGGCGGTCAACATGATGGACCTCGCGCGCCGCCGCGGGATCGAGCTCAAGGCCGAGGACCTCTCGCGCGAGCTCGGCGTGCCCGTGGTCGAGACGATCGCCGTGCGCAAGCAGGGCATCGACAGGCTCACCGAGCTTCTCTCCGACCCGTCCGCCTGGTCGTCCTGGGTGCCCGAGGCGACCGAGGAGGACGACCTTGCGCGCCTCAACAGGATCCTGCGCAAGCTCGGGCTTGACAAGATCTTCCCCGACGAATTCTCCGACCGCATCGACCGCGTCGTGCTCAATCCTTGGCTCGGCGTGACGATCCTGATGATCATCCTCTTCTTCGTCTTCCAGGCGGTGTTCGCCTGGTCCGCCTATCCGATGGAGTGGATCGAGGAGGGCTTCAACATGCTCGGAGAGCTGTGCGCCGAGCACCTGCCCGACGGGTTCGTGAAGGACCTGCTCGTCGACGCCGTCATCGGCGGCGTGGGCGGCGTGGTGGTGTTCCTGCCGCAGATCCTGATCCTCTTCTTCTTCATCCTGCTGATGGAGGAGTCGGGCTACCTGCCGCGAGCGGCGTTCCTGCTTGACCGCACGATGGGCTCGGTGGGCCTTTCGGGCCGCTCCTTCCTGCCGCTTCTCTCGGGCTACGCCTGCGCGGTGCCCGCCATCATGGCGGCTCGCATCGTCGGCAACCAACGCGACCGCTGGGCGACGATCGCCATTGCGCCGCTGCTCACCTGCGGCGCGAGGCTGCCCGTCTACGCCGTGATGATCGCGGCCTTCGTGCCCGACGTCTCCGTCTGGGGCGTGGGCCTGCAGGGCCTCGTGCTCTTCGCGCTCTACTGTCTCGGCATGGTGGGCGCGCTCGTCGTCGCCTGGATCCTCAAGCACACGACGGGCAAGGGCGAGAACCGCACGCTGATGCTCGAGCTGCCGAGCTACCACCTGCCGCGCATCGACGCGCTCGCGCACGGCCTCTGGCAGCGCGCCTGCATCTATCTGCAGAAGGTGGGCACGATCATTCTGGCGCTCACGGTCTTCCTCTGGGGGCTGACGACCTTCCCGGGCGCGCCCGCCGGCGCGACCGATCCCGCGATCAACTACAGCTTCGCGGGCATGCTCGGCCGCGCGTTGGAGCCCCTCTTTGCGCCGATCGGCTTCAACTGGCAGATGTGCATCTCGCTCGTTCCCGCCATGGGCGCGCGCGAGGTGGCCGTCTCGGTGCTCGGCACGCTCTACGCGACCGCGAGCGACGCGGAGGACGCCCTCGTGCCGATCCTGCAGCACAGCTGGACGATCCCGATGGGCCTCTCCTTCCTCGCCTTCTTCGTTTTCAGCCCGTCGTGCTTCGCGACGCTCGCCGCCATCAAGCGCGAGATGGGCACCTGGAAGGCGCCGGCCGTCCTGTGGGTGGCCTACACGCTCCTCGCTTACGCCTTCTCCTTCGTCGTCTACCGCACGGCCCTCTGGGTCTGCGGCTAAGCTCGGAAAGGGCGCCGTCGAGGGACGGGCAAGAACAATTCGGGCGCCTGCGGCAGATGCTGCGGGCGCCCGAATTGTTTTCAGGACTGCTTCACGATGAAGCGCTCGACGACGTCCGCGGCTCCGAGTACGCGGGCGCGCCTGAGGTATCCGGGATGATGGAACCTCGTGCAGCCCATACCCGAAGGATCGGTTCGAGGATCAGAACGTCCGTTGCGGCATGGTGCATTTTGAAGGCCACTTCAAGGGGACGTACGGTCTTCGCGCCAAAGAGGGCCTCAAAATGCGCCGAGGCCGCTCGATGAAAATCAGCTCGCAAAGTATCTTCGACCAGCGTTCAGCCCGTCCTTCGGGGCGAGACGGCGGGCTCGCAGGCTCTGAAGACAAGCGCTTCGGAACCCGTCGAGCTGAAGCTCCAGTTGTTGCATGACGATGCATTTTCGAGTGACGGAGGGATTGCAACTGTAAAGGGTTGAAAGGTGGTTGGGCGTGGTTTACAGTCGTGAGTGGAAATGACCGAGATGCTTTTCCGTGAGCCGGCCGGAGGAAGAGGGTCGGCAAGTGTAAAGGTAAAATATGTCTGATCTGTAGTTTAAAGTATGCGTTACTGTCAGCGGGCGGGGTTGACAGTTCCGGTACCGCAGGTTTACAGTTTGAGCTGTCGCGGGGCCATTTCCGGTTGCGCGACGGGGCTGCGCGAACGGACGGAGTGCACCCCGGCGGAAGGGTTTACAGTTGATTTGTCAAGTCGGGAGGACGGCATGTCTGAAGTCGGGAATGAGGACGCGGGCGGCGTGCTGGCGCGTCTCATGAGGGGCGCGAATCTGCGCAGGAGCGTCGAGGTGCTCAAGGCGCCCGACGAGAGTCTTGCAGCGACGGTTTCGGCCCTTGCGAACACGGCGGGCGGATGGATTCTGATCGGCCCCGATCCTGAGGACGGATGGCGGTCTGCGGCGGGGTTCGATGCCGAGGCGGCGGTCGAGGCCCTTCGCGGGGCGCTCGGGACGGTGGAGCCTGAGGTGCGCGCGGAGGCGGGGATTGCGTCCGTTGACGGACGGCCCGTCGCCTGGCTGCGCGTGCATGAGGTCGACCGCAGGCGCAGGCCCGCCCGCGTGCAGGGCGCGGGCCGTGCGGGCGCCTTTCTGAGAACTGACGAGGGCACCAGGCCTCTGACCGCCTATGAGCGTAACCGCATGATGGAGGAGCGCTGTCCGCCGCTCTTTGACATTGAGCCCGTCGAGCACGCGAATCCCGACGAGCTCGAGGCCGAGCGGATCGCCGCGATGCTCGGCTTTGCGAGGGAGCGTCATCCGAACGTCTTCGCGAGACTCTCCGACGAGACGGCCCTGATGCAGCTCGGCGTCCTCACCCGCGTCGACGGCAGGATCTGCCCGACGCTCGGCGGCCTTGTCGCCGGCTCGATCTTCCCGCAGAAGCATTTTCCGAGGCTCGTGCTCGAGGTGTCGGTCCTCGAGGGACCGAGGGGCGACGGCGCGGACGAGGGCCGCAGAGTGCTCTTCATGAAGCCCGTGCCCGGCCCCGCCGCCGAAATGGCCGCAGAGGCGGAGAGGATCGTCATGGCGTCGTGGGCGCCCGCCGCGGAAACGACGGATGGGGCCTTCGCCCGAGCCCTTCGCGCCGCGCTCGTCAACGCCCTTGAGCACAGGGATTATTCGCCTGAAGGACGAGGCATGCCCGTGCGGGTGCGCGTCTTCGAGGACGCCGTCGACATCAGGAGCCCGGGCGGACTCTTCGGCATGGCGCCCGAGGCGCTCGCCTCGGACGCGGGCCTCAGGGCGAGCCGAAACGAAAGGCTCGCGCGCATGCTTTCCCTCACGCCGCTCGCAGGCGGCCTCGCCGCCGAAGGCACGGGCTTCGGGTTTGCCGCGATCCTCGGCTGCGGGGCCGACGGCCTCGCCGTGCGCGTCGAAACCACGCCCGCCGCCTTCACGGTCATCTTCGCAAAGGCGGCCGAGGAGGAAAAAGCCGACATAAGAGAAGAGGTGAGGGCGGAGGCTCCGGACGAGTCCGCAGCGCCTTTGGCGGGTGCGGATCAGGCCGACTTCGAGACGATTCTCAGGGAGAGGCTCGCGGAGGCGGGCAGTCTTTCGGTCAAGGAGATCACGCTCCTTGCGGGCGTCTCCCGCCAGACGGCCGCCAAGCGCGTGAAGCGTCTTGTGGAGGCGGGTGTCATCGAGCCCACCGAGGCGCGCCAGAACCCGAGGCAACGCTATCGCCTCGCCGCGAAGGGCCGACGCGCCAAGCGCGGGTGAGGTCGCTCAAAAGACTGCTCCGCGCCCGTTTCGGGACTCTTGGAAGGGCGGGAGGGGGGCGGTAGAATGAACGGAAGAACGAAAGTGCCGGACTCGACGGCAGAACAACAGCCAGCCAAAGGACAACGCAAGGATATGCGCCGCAAGAACAAGAAGATCGACATGCTCAACGGATCGATCTGGGACAAGATGATCGTCTTCGCCCTGCCCCTCGCCTTCACAGGCATGCTCCAGCAGCTCTTCAACGCTGCCGACGTTGCGGTGCTCGGGCGCTTCGTCTCGAACGAGTCGATGGCGGGCGTGGGCAACAACGTGCCCGTCATCGGCCTCATCATTGCGTTCTGCATGGGTCTTGCGCTCGGCGCCAACGTCGTGGTGGCGAGGCTGCTCGGCATGAAGGAGCCCGAGCGGGCGAACAGGGCCGTGCACACGGCGCTCGCCACGGCGGTGATCTTCGGCATAGGCGCGGCGATCGTCGGCGAGTGCTTCGCGGGGCCCGCCATGGACTGGCTGTCGGTGCCCGAGGCCGTGAGAGACGATGCGCTCACCTATCTGCGCGTCTATCTTCTCGGCATGCCCTTCATTGCGATCTACAACTTCCTCGCCGCTGTGATGCGAAGCCAGGGCGACACGCAGACGCCGCTCTGGGCGCTGGTGGCGGCGACCCTCGTCAACATTGCGGGCAATCTCTTCTTCGTGCTCGCCTTCGGCATGGGAACGGCGGGTGTTGCGCTCGCGACCGTCCTCGCCAACGCGCTCGCCGCCTCGCTCCTCTTCTTCAGCCTCATAACGGCCGAGGGCCCGCTTCACATTGAGCCGCGCGAGGTGTTCCGGATCGACATGACGGCGCTGCGCCCGATGGTGAGGATCGGCTGGCCCGCGGGCCTTCAGGGCGCGGTCTTCTCGATCTCGAACCTTGTCATCCAGTCCGCCATCAACAGTCTCGGCGCGGACGCCATGGCGGGTTCGGTCGCGGCCTTCACGATCGAGATCAACATCTACTGCTTCATCAACGCCTTCGGTCTGGCCGCCACGACCTTCGTGAGCCAGAACTACGGCGCGAAGAACCTCGAGCGCTGCAAGCGCGCGACCTACGTCGCCACGGGCCTCAACATGGTCGCCACCGTCCTGATGGTGGCGCTCGTGCTCGTCTTCGGACGCACGATGCTCGGACTCTTCACGGACGTGCCGGCCGTCGTCGAGCTCGCGATGGCGCGCATCTTCTGGGTGGCGAGCTTCGAGCCCATCAGCGTGCTCATGGAGGTCTCCTCGAGCGCCATGCGAGGCTACGGCTACTCGATGCCGCCCGCCATGGCGACCCTCATCTGCGTGTGCTCCGTGCGCCTCATCTGGGTCTGGACCGTCTTCGCGGCAAGCCCCGACTACGTGACCCTGATGATCGTCTATCCGATCAGCTGGGCCGTCACCGTCGTGCCGCTGCTCTACCTCTACGTGCGCCTCATGAAGCGCATCAAGCGCAGGTTCGAGGAGCGCGCCATCGAAGCCGAAGCCGCCTGACGTCGTGTCCGTCAACGAAAACGGCCCCCGTGAAGGCAGGGGCAGTTTCTGTTCGAGAGGATTTCCAGCGGCTATGCCGAGGACTTCTCGAAGTAGGTTGAGATGCTCTCGAGGAAGCGCGAGGGCCTCTGGGCGTAGTTCCAGGCGTTCGCCGCGGGCATCGTCAGGACGAGCGTGCGCTTCGTTCGGCTGATGGCGACGTAGAGCTTGCGGGCGTCCTCGAGGATGTCGGCCTTGTCGTGGTTCTTGAAGAACGGGTACGTGCCGTCGATGACGCTGGTGACGATGACGTTGTCGAACTCGAGCCCCTTGGCCTTGTGGACCGTGGAGATGAAGACGCGGTCGCGCACGATGTCGCTCGAGCAGAGGTCGGGCTCCTTGAGGGAGTTGATCTGCACGAGGTTTCTCTGCAGCTGCGCGTAGAGCGTCGGCTGTGAGGTCGTGTTGATGAGCACGCGGTCGAGGTACTCGTAGATGAGCGGGAGCTTCTTGCGGATGTTCTCGATCTCGTCCTCGTCGTCCGTGTAGTTGGGCAGGGCCTCGATGAACTGCCTGAAGACCTGGACGAGGATCGCCTCGTCGTCGGCGGGCATTCTGCGGTACATGAGGTTCCTGTGCTCGAGGAACATCGGGAGCACGATCTTTCTGAGCGTGTCGGACATGCGCACGACGCTCGGGTTGGAGAGGAAGCGCCGCTGGAGCTCGACGAGCGGACGGGCCTGGGCGTGGAACCAGCGCAGCAGGCTGACGGTCGCCTCGACGTCGTCGTCGGCCTTGTGGGTGTTGCTGCCCTCGAGTCCGAGGACCGCGATGAGGTCCTTGAGCTTGTGCGAGGGAAGGCGCGCAAGGCCCGCGGCCTTGAGGATCGCGGGCTCGAGCGCATGGGAGAGCTTGAGCGTGTCGAAGCGGCGCACGAGCTCGGTGCGGTCGACGTCCTCGTCGGGTCCCGCCGCATCGCCGCGCACGCGCCTGAGCTGGTCCTTGAGGACGGCGTACTGGGCGTTGACGATGTTGGCGTCGTATTCGACGTTGTGGCCCACGACGGGCGCGTAGCCCACGAAGTTGAGGAAGATCTTGAAGCCCGCCTCGGGCGTGACGAGCTCGGCGCGGTGCGCCTCGTACTCCTCGAGCATCGGATTCGGGATGTTGCCGAGCATCTTCGGAATCTCGCGCTCCGTTTCAAGGTAGAGCACGAGCCGCTCGACGACTTCGCCCGCACGCAGCTTGACGGCGGCGATCTGGATCACCTCGTCGAGGCCGATGTCAAGGCCCGTGGTCTCCGTGTCGAAGACGACGAGCTCGCCCTCGTAGGCGCGCATGAAGTCCTCGAGCGCGCTGACGGGCTCCTTTTCGTCATGCGTGCTGTAGAGCATGAGGTCGGAGGCAAGAAGCCCGCGCCTGGGAAATTCGACGGCAAGGTAGTCTCGGATCTTCTTGAGGGAGAGGTTCTTCTTCGAGCTGAGCCGATAGACGAGCTGGGCCCAGGGGGCGCTTCTGAAGTCGTCCTTGAGCACGCTCAGGTAGGCCTTGGCGGCCTTGAGGATGTTCTGCCTGAAGATGTCGCTGCCGGAGATCTTGAAGTGCTCGATGTCCTGTGCCTTGAAGGCGGCGCTGACGGCGTCGGCCTCGCGGTTGCTCGGCACGATGACGGCCGTCGTCTCCTCGGGGCGTCGCCCTTCGAGCAGGTCGCACAGCAGCATCAGCTGCGACTGCGGCGTGGCCGTGCGGATGGCGCGCAGGGCCCCTTCGGGTCTTGCGACCGTCTTCTCGGCCTTGGGCAGGAACTCGGGATCGCACTCGAGCACGCGCTGCGCATAGGTGTTGAACATGTTGAGCAGGTAGTCGGGCGAGCGGAAGTTCCTGTAGAGGCGGTGGATCTCGTGCGTCTTGTGAAGGGCCCTGAGCGTGTCGAGCTTGGCGCCCATGAAGGAGAAGATCGCCTGCTGCTCGTCGCCGAAGTAGACGCACACGCTCCTGTCGATCGAGTCGTTCCAGAGCTTTTTGACGATGTCGAGCTGCAGGGGCGAGAGGTCCTGCACCTCGTCGACCTGGATCCAGGCGTAGCGCCCGCAGGCCTCGGGGGTGGCGTCGAGCCAGGCCCAGGCCTTGAGGAGCAGGTCGTTGAAGTCGAGCAGGTGCTGCGCGGTCTTGTACTCGAGGTAGCGCCTTGCGGCCGCGTCGATCGCGGCATGGTCGAGCTCGATGCAGCGGCCGAAGTCGTCGACCTTGATCAGTCCGAAGGCGTCGAGCTCGTCCTGGTTCTTCTTGTTGACGTCGAATTCTGGCGTGCGATGAAACGTCTCCTCGGGGAAGCCGTTCGCCTCCTGAAAGAGCCTTGCCGAGCGCGCCATGATGTAGTCGGCGGCGTTGCCCGGCAGGGACCGTCCTCTGCAGCCGCAGGGGATGTTCTCGATGAGAAGGCCCTCGATCACGTCGTGGACGTCGTCCTCGTCGAGGATCGTCGAGATCTCGGAGACGACGTCGTTGTCAAAGAGAAGGCGGGAGCAGAAGCGGTGGAGGTTGCCCACGTAAAGGGTGTCCATGCACCGGTCCGTGAAGCGCTCGTCGATGCGCTCCTTCATGCCGCGCGCAGCTCGGTTCGTGAACGTGAGGCAGAGCATGTCGGAAAGATTCACGCCGTCCTTGAGCGCGACGGCGATGCGCTCGGTGAGGATGGCGGTCTTGCCGCAGCCCGGCGGCGCGAGCACGAGATGGCGCCCCTGCGAGAGCTCGATCGCGGCCTGCTGGTCGGGGTTGAAGACGACGGGGGCGCCTTGCGCGGCACTCCTCGCCCTGGGCGGCGTGAGCGGCCTGAAGTCGGGATAGCGGAACTCGCGGTCGAGAAGCGACATGAGCCAGACCGCGATCCCGTGCCCGTACTTGAGGCACTCGGCGGCGTCGTCGGCCGTGCGCACGCGGTAGTGGCGCTCGCCCGTCTCGAGCATCGTCCCGGACGTCCCGAGCCTGAAGTGCGAGGCCTCGTTGCCCAGATCGCGGATGCGGCGGAAGTATTCGAACGTGAGGCTGTCGGCGAGCTGGCGCACGAGCGGCGTGCGCATCATCTCCGAATAGGTGTGCCTGTCGTCCTTGAGGATCGTGCGCAGCACGCCCTCGGCAAACTGGCGCATGACCTGCGTGCACTCGCGGTAGTGATGGTCGCGAAAGAGGTTTTCGGCCCGTTCGCCGAGAGCGGCGAGTGCAGGCTTGCGGAGCTGCAGAGGCGAGAAGTTCATGTTGCGGGTCTCCTGCGGCGGATGCGGCCGCAATCGAAGTCTTGAGTCCTGACCGGATGTTTCGAACATTGTACGACGGCATGCCGGAAGGTCCGTCCCTCAAGCGGGAAGAGAAGGGGAAGAAGGCTCCCGGCCTATATTTGCGCACCTCTTGACGTCGCTCGAGATTCCTCGGACTTTTCTCCTAAGACATCTCGAGTAGATGCGTCGGAATCGCTCCGGAGGCTCCCATAGAATGATCGGACGGCCACTTCAAAGGCCCTCTTCATCAATTCACCACAGGAAACTTCTACATGCGTTCTGATCCCCTCAAGAAAGGCATCAACGCGGCTCCCCAGCGCGCGCTTCTTAAGGCTCTCGGTCTCTGCGATGCGGAGATTGAGCGCCCGCTCATCGGCGTCGTCTCCTCGCAGAACGACATCGTTCCGGGACACGTCTTTCTTGACAAGATTACGGACGCGGTGAAGCAGGGCGTCGCCTTGGGCGGCGGCGTGCCCATCGTCTTCCCGGCCATCGCCGTCTGCGACGGTCTGGCGATGGGCCACAAGGGCATGAAGTATTCGCTCGTTTCGCGCGAGCTCATCGCCGACAGCGTCGAGGCGATGGCCACGGCGCATCCGTTCGACGGCCTCGTGATGGTGGCCGCCTGCGACAAGAACGTGCCCGGCCTGCTCATGGCCGCCGCCCGCCTCAACATCCCGAGCATCGTGATCTCGGGCGGCGCGATGCTCGTGGGCCGCGCCTGCGGCCGCAAACTCTCCTACTCCGACATCTCCGAGGGCGTGAGCCGCTTTCGCACGGGCCAGATCGATGCGAAGACCTTCCTCGAGCTTGAGAACAAGTCCTGTCCGACCTGCGGCTCCTGCTCGGGCATGTTCACGGCCAACTCCATGAACTGCCTCACCGAGGTGCTCGGCATGGCGCTGCCCGGCAACGGCACGATTCCCGCCGTCATGTCCGCGCGCTACCGCCTCGCCAAGGAGGCCGGCCTTGCGGTGATGGAGCTCGTGAGGAACAACGTCTGTCCGCGCGACATCATGACGAAGGAGGCGTTCGAGAACGCGCTCACCGTCGACATGGCGCTCGGCTGCTCCACGAACTCGATGCTGCACCTGCCCGCCATCGCGCACGAGTGCGGGTTCGAGCTCGACCTCACGGAGGCCAACGCCATCAGCGCGCGCACGCCCAACCTCTGCCACCTCGCTCCTGCGGGCCACCGCTACATCGAGGAGCTCGACGAGGCGGGCGGCATCCCCGCCGTCATGAACGAGCTCGCCCGCGCGGGTCTGCTCCACACGAACCTGCCGACCGTTACGGGCAAAACCGTGGGCGAGAACATCGAGGGTCGCGAGATACTCGACGCCGAGGTCATCCGTCCCGTTTCCGATCCGTTCTCGAAGGAAGGCGGCATCGCCGTCCTCAAGGGCAACGTGGCGCCCGACGGCTGCGTCGTCAAGCGTTCGGCCGTGGCCCCTGAAATGCTCGTGCACACGGGGCCCGCCCGCATCTTCGACTGCGAGGAGGATGCGCTCGAGGCCATCTACGGCGGCCGCATCAATCCCGGCGACGTCGTCGTGATCCGCTACGAAGGTCCCAAGGGCGGTCCCGGCATGCGCGAGATGCTCAACCCGACCTCCGCCATCATGGGCTCGGGCCTCGGCGGATGCGTCGCGCTCATCACCGACGGCCGCTTTTCGGGCGCAACCCGCGGCGCCGCCATCGGCCACGTCTCGCCCGAGGCCGCCGTGGGCGGTCCGATCGGACTCCTCGAGGAAGGCGACATGCTCACGATCGACATCCCCGCGAACACCATCAGCGTCGACCTCACCAACGAGGAGCTCGCCCGACGCAGGGCCGCCTGGAAGCCCCGCGCCCCGCGCATCACGACGGGCTACCTCGCCCGCTACGCCAAGCTCGTGACCTCGGGCATGAGCGGCGCCGTGCTCGAATGACGGACGCAGTCCGCGCGCCTTCGGGCGTGCATGAATGAAATTCCGGAAAGCCCCTTGTCCTGCATCGGACGAGGGGCTTCGTCGTTCTCTGGATCCCGGACGGCCGCGGATTCCTGCCTGAATGAGCCGCGGGTAAACCCTTGGGATTTGCGTAAAGACATCACGTGTTTGCGGTATCGGTCCGCGCGTCCGACCCCGAACGTGTCCGAGGACGGGTGACGGCACTTGCCCACGCTCTTTCGCACTGCGAGTAGGCGAGAGTCATTCTCAACTATGTGATGATCGTCGTCCACCATAGGCGAATGCAAATGAGAAGCATCCGCAGATAGAAAGAATAATGAAAGAATGAGAACCATTCTCATATAAGATTCGGGGAACTGCGCGCCCGTGGGCGCACGGGCACATCTCTGGACTTTTTTCAATCGGACTACCGGATCATGGTGCTTCACCGAACTCTCATTGCCGCCGCCGTGCTTGCCGCGACGGCTCCCGCCTGGGCCTCGACCGAAGAGGCTGCGCGCGCCGTCGAGGAGCCTGCGCAGGCGGACGCCGCCGAACCAGCCTCAGACGAAGGCGAATCCGTCGTCGTGCGCGACCGTGCGGGCGAAAGCCTCACGTCGTTCACGCATCTCACCCGCGAGGACATCGCCAGGCGTCCGACGGAGGACGGCAACATCACGGACCTCCTCAAGAGCAATCCTGCGGTCCAGTTCTCCAATCACGGCGACGGCTCTCTGCAGATGGGCGAGATCAAGCCGTCGAACATTTCGATCCACGGCTCGGTCGCCTATCAGAACAACTACACGCTCGACGGCATCTCGACCAACAGCGACCTCGATCCCGCCGAGCAGACTTCGGTGACGACGACGCGCCTCGGCGGCTCGGACGAGCAGGGCTTCTACGTCGACAGCCGCCTCATCGACAGCGTTACCGTCTACGACCACAACATTCCCGCCTCCTTCGGCGGCTTCACGGGCGGCGTCATCGACGCTCAGACCCGCAGCTGGTCGGGCGAAAACCACATCAGCGTGTTCGGCCGCATGACGAAGTCGGGCTGGAGCCGCATCCACACCGATTCCGCGCTCGACGTCGGCTCGGGCGACGCGGACGTCTCGAAGCCCGCCCAGTTCCAGACCGACTTCGAAAAGAAGACCTACGGCTTCACGGGCGAATGGGGCATTACCGACAATCTCGGCGTCGTCGTGGGCTACACCCGCCGCGAGTCGAAGATCCCGACCGCTCAGGTGCCGGGCACCCGAGTCTCCATCGTGCCCGACGACCAGAACTGGACCGGCTGGGGCGTTCTTGAGACGCCGGTCGCGGGCGGCACGCAGACGCAGCGCCGCACGGCCGACAACTTCTTCGCGAAGGCCACGCTCTACGCGACGCCCTGGACGGAGGCGAGTCTCGCGCTCACCTATTCGGGCTACGAGTCGAAGGGCTTCCTCACGACGGTCGCCGACTCCGGCTACGAGGATCACCACGACGGCCTCAACCTGACGGCCAGCGTCAAGCACCGCATGAAGGCGGGCGTGCTCGACTCGTCCCTCGCGTACACGCGCATGACCGACAAGCGCACGAGCGACGTCAAGAACTGGACGCAGCTCGACCGCTATACGATCGGCATGGACGACACGGGGAGTACCTCGACGACGAGCATGACCTCGGCCGCCTCGGGCGGTCTCGGGGACCTCGAGAGCACGCAGTCCGTCATCAACGCGAAGACGAGGATGGACTGCGAGCCCGTCATGGTCGGCAGCGTCAGCCATCAGTTCAGCGCGGGCGCGGACCTCTCCTCGACGCACGCCGAGTACAGGCGCGGCAGCAACTACTACCGCTGGGGCGTCACGCAGTCCGTGATGCAGTCGGACTACGGCGAATTCTCGCAGACCGACTTCTACACGACGCGCTGGAAGGCGGGCACGTACGAGGCCGACTACAACCAGGCGGCGCTCTTCGGCGAGCACAGGATGGGCGTGGGCGACTTCGTGATCCGCACGGGCCTGCGCGCCGAGTACGACGACTTCACGAAGGACGTCAACATCGCGCCGCGCTTCACGACCTCGTGGGACCTCTTCGGCAACGGCGGCTCCGTCATCACCGTGGGCGCCAACCGCTACTACGGCCGCAACATCCTCACCTACGCGCTCTACAAAGCGCAGAACGGCGGGATGGAGAACATCTACGACTACGCCTCCGACGACAGTCCCGCCGCCGACGGCTGGTTCGCCGCCAACGACTTCGACGGCCTCGAGCGCCTGAAGACACCCTTCAGCCAAATCCGCCAGGAACCCTCGCCTCTAATGACATGGACCACCCACCCGA
>ERZ838827.1363-NODE-1363-length-18987-cov-3.249049_pt1 | contig 18987 bp, 18 predicted proteins | sample MGYA00519881_ERZ838827 | MGnify/ENA primary metagenome ERZ838827 (study PRJEB31850, sample SAMEA3708842) | human gut metagenome | biome: human gut; feature: human-associated habitat; material: faeces | place: China | collected 2014 ...
GTTCCTTTCTTTATAGTTTTATTGTCACAAAAAGTTTTTCCGAGCGTGGGGGCAGGGGACGAGTGGGGCTGCGGGTGGGTATAACGCGCCGGGGTTGCCAGAAATTGAGGGGCATTTTGACGGCTGTGACCTGCTCGGTGACAGCCAAGCGGACTGGAGCGGGGCCTTTATTCGCGATGGCACGTTATACGGTAATGTTACTGTTGCTGTATCCGGTGTGGGAATTGAGCTACCGACAACCTTTTCTGCAAGGGCATCAAACCCGCTCTACGGCTCGTCTGCTACTGTCATGCCCGCGTCAATTAACCTCCCTGTAATTTTATATCTTGGTATTCTTGCATGACTTTTTCCCTTACCTGCCGCGTTTCCGAGCGTGGACGTCCGGGGCGGGCCGGGAGGCTGGCTCGGCACAGGGTGACGCAATACGGAATATCACGGGGTGGTCTGATATTATGGGTAAAAGTTTCGCTGGATTTTGGGGATCTTTCTCTGGTGCCCTTACCGCAGGTAGCGCTTCTATGTCTCCGCAAATTGAGGCGACTCTGTCGGAGGGCAATCCGTATCATCAGATATCGATTGATACCTCCCGTGTCGTCCCAACCGCAGGGGAGAACCGCCCCTCCAATATCGCGCTTCCCGTCATTTTGTATCTCGGCCTCTCGGTCTAAACGGGGAGGCCAAGATAGATGACAACCGGCTGCCACACATGCGGTGGGGCCGTGATCGGCCCGGTAGGAATAGCGCGGGACAGGCGAAAGTCGAATCCTGAAAAGACCCCATTACCACCCGGAGAGATCTGTGCGAGAAAGTAGCCTACGCTACCCGTTACAGCTAACGTTCCTTCACCCGTGACGTAATGCCATGAGTTCCGACCGTCCATTTTTCCATAGACTTCCCTTACAGTATCTTCTTGCCATGCCCCCGCCTCTCCACTTCCTCCCTCCGTCCACGCTCGGAAAAACTTTTTGTGACAATAAAACTATAAAGAAAGGAACAAGATATGAGCACTCCCCAGCTCCACATGTATGATCTGAAAACCGGAGAATACACTGGTAGTCGTGATGCTACTCAGCGCCCGAATGGCGAGTATATATTGGAGGCGACAGGCGCGACGCCCATTGCCTTGCCCGCAGCCATCCCCTCCGGCCATGTCGCCCGCTGGATCGGCAATGCGTGGGAGACGGTGGAAGATCACCGCCAGCACATGGACGAGCGCGGGCGCAAGGAAGGCGGGACGCCGTACTGGCTCCCCTGTGATGCGTGGCGTTCCGAGCCCCGGTATACGGAGGAACTTGGCCCGCTTCCTGATGAAGCGCTTCTGGTAAAACCGGAGCGTCCGCTTGACGAGTGTAAGGCGGATAAACGGCGGGAAATCGCCGCAGGCTATACCGCAGCGTTGACGGCAACTTTGACGATGCCCGCCGAATCCCCCTCGGCTGCGGAGGTGGCGACGGGGGCCGCACTTTTTGCCGCTGACGACGCCGTAGGGCTTGCTGACGTGCAGACGATTCTTATAGCGAGGAGGGACGAGTTGCTGGCGGCTGTAGAATCGGCACAGCTCCGGGAGACGGTTTCGACGATCGTGGTTTCTTACCCGGTGTAGTGCAGATTTCGGCAGAGGCGGGGGAGATTGGAGCCTCCCCCACCGGCCCGGCGAAGATGCGCCGGACCACGGCCCCACACGATGATTGCAGCATCGTGCAAGGTTTCCGCCTGCGGTTGAGTGCCCATAGCGAGGGGCGTGCAAAGGCTATCAGGCGATGCTCGGGGGCGCAAGATAGGACTTCCAACGAATGAGAGGGATTGAAAAGAGATTCGGTGCGGCAACTGCGGGCGGTTGCTGGCGAAAGGAACGGCAATTGCCCTTGAAATCAAATGTCCCCGCTGCGGGGAGATCAAATACGTGAGGGACATGATCCCCGGCCTTGAGCCGCATGACGGCCGCAGCAGATTGAATGAAAACAATGATTCCATTTTTCCAAAATGACGCAATCAGCGCCTATCAGGGCAATACGCTTACAATCCTTCCGTTGCTCCATTCCGGCTCAGTCGATGCGATCATTACCGATCCGCCATATTCCAGCGGGGCGGCCATGCTTTCGGGCAAACAGGCTGATCCGGCCCAAAAATACCAGAGAACGGGAACAAAAAAGACGTATCCGCCCATGCCCGGCGACGCCAAGGACCAGCGCTCTTTCACGTGGTGGATGACGCAATGGCTCTGCGAGTGTTGGCGCATTGCCCGCGACGGCGCTCCTCTCCTTGTCTTTACGGACTGGCGACAGCTTCCGAGCGTGACCGATGCGGTGCAGGCGGCAGGGTTCGCGTGGCGCGGAATTGTGGTCTGGAACAAACCTTCGGCTCGACCGATGCTCGGAGAATTCCGGCGCGATGCCGAGTTCATCGTATACGGCTGCAAGGGGCGGTTGCAGCGTCACACCCGGCAATGCCTGCCCGGCGTCTTCAGGTATCCGGTAAACAGCGCTGAAAAAGTCCATCTGACAAGCAAGCCGATCCCGCTCATGGCGGAGCTCATGGGCATCGTCCCGGAAGGCGGCACAGTGCTTGATCCCTTCCTCGGCGGTGGGAGCACGGCGCTTGCGGCAAAGGCAACGGGCAGAAAATGCATCGGCATCGAACTCTCACCCGAGTACGCAAGGATAGCGGCGGAACGGATCGAGGCGGCATAGACAGAAAGGCGGGAGCAGTCTGCTCCCGCCTTTCTGTAATGGTATTGCAAAATCCATAATTCGTTTTTTCTTGAATTCGTCGCGCCGCGCATCAGTAAAGGCCCCCAGAGATTTATGCATATGGCGTGCCAACATAGGGAAAAGCGCAAAACAAGGTGTGCCAAATTGCGCGCTAAACTGTGCCGAATTGCGCGCTGCGTTAGTGTAAGCGCTTCCAGCCCACAGAGTATGGAGGAAAACATGCCGTCTTGTCCGCAAGGACTGCGGGGCGGATGGAGGTGGGGAGAGGAAGGAGGGAGGAAAAAAGAAAAGCCCCCTCCTGTTTGCATTTGCAATTGCAACTACAAGCGTGAGAGGGCTTATTTTGAAAAGTAAACGGGTGTGGATTTGTATCGTAACCCGTTTGTTTTTTTATGGTACCCGGAACGAGGATTGAACTCGTACAGCCATATGGCCTAGGGATTTTAAGTCCCTTGCGTCTGCCAGTTCCGCCATCCGGGCATGAGCTGTATAGAATACTTGTATCAGGGTGAGGAGTCAACAGACGAGGCTGCTCTCCCTTTGGCTTCCGGTCCACGAAATGCATTCATTCCTGACAGGCTAGGATGCGTACTTCTCGAAAAAAGGAAGAAGTTCCAGCGGATCATATAGGATTTTGTCCGCGCCGCTTTCTTTCAGTTCTTGGGCTCCCCGAAATCCCCAGTCCACGCCGACCGCAGTCATTCCGGCATTGTGGGCTGTCAGCATGTCCACATTGCTGTCTCCGACAAAGACTGTTTCGTTGGGGATACTGTCGAGATGCCGGGCCGCGTTGAGGGCTCCGGTGGGATCGGGTTTATGGGGCAGGTTCGGCATAGCCCCCTGAATGAACAGGAAAGGACTCTCGGGAAAGTAGTGCTTGAGCATGTGGAGCGTCCATTCGTGCGGCTTGTTCGTCACGACGGCCAAGGGGATGCCGCGCCTTTGGAGTTCCTGCAAGAGTTCGGGGACATGCGGGTAGGGCCGCGTCTTTACGGCCCAGTCTCTGGCATAGTTGGCGCCCGTGCGTTCCACAAGTGCTTCGAAACCCGTAGGCCCGATGCGATCCGCTTCCCCTTCGGGCAGGGCCCGGCGGACGAGCATACGCAGGCCGTTGCCGACGAACTGACGGTAGGCGGCGACGGGATGTTGCGGGTAACCTGCTGAATGCAGCGCGGCATTGGCGGCATTGGCAAGATCGTCGAGCGTGTCCAGCAAGGTTCCGTCAAGATCGAAGATGGCGGCGTGATGGTTTTGTTTGTTCATGGCGATCCTCTGAAATCCGTTGTATCCGCTGTGCCATACACAGGCAAAGGGAACGGGTGAGACGGCAGCATGACAAAGGACGCCGTGTCTTTCAAGCGGGAATCTTGTGCGGAGCGAGTGCAGTGGGTTGCATCGTGGCTGGATTTTGCTAACTCTAGCGCGGTGCCGCGGTATCGCGGCGATTTTTTCGGAAGCGGGGGCAGTATGGCGCAGGGTAAGGAACGTGCGGACGAGTTGGTTTTTGCGCAAGGTTTGGCGGAAAGCCGCGAAATGGCGAAACGCCTGATCATGGCGGGCAAAGTGGCGCTGGAAGATGTTTCCGGCGTGCGGCAAAAAGTGGATAAGCCCGGTCACAAATATCCGCTGGATACGGCCTTCGCACTGGTCGGCATCGAGAAGTACGTCAGCCGTGGCGCGTATAAGTTGCTGACCGCCATAGAGCATTTCAAGCTGGATGTGACCGGGTTCGTCTGTCTGGACGCCGGGGCTTCCACGGGCGGGTTTACGGACTGCCTGCTGCAGCACGGCGCGGCGAAGGTGTATGCGGTGGACGTGGGCAAGGAGCAGCTCCATGAGCGTATGCGCCGCGATCCGCGGGTCATCAGCATGGAAGGGACGAATTTACGCACGGCTCCCGAAGAGTTGATTCCCGAGCCGGTGGACATCATCGTCGCCGATGTCTCTTTCATTTCCCTGACGCTGATCCTGCCGCCCTGCGTGCGCTGGCTCAAGGAAGGCGGTTTGGTGGCGGCGCTGGTCAAGCCGCAGTTTGAGCTTGGGCCGCATCAGACGGACAAGGGGGTGGTGCGTGATCCCGCCTTACGCCAGCAGGCGGTGGATAAAGTGCTGCTGTTTTGCCAGGAGCGTCTGGGCCTTGAGTGCCTCGGCGTCGTGCCTGCCGCCGTCAAGGGGCCCAAGGGAAATCAGGAGTATATCGTTTGCCTGCGCCGCCTAGGGGCTGGGCAGGTGGCGTGTGGAAGTGAGGTGGAGCAATGAAACCGGGGGAGGAAGCCCCTTTTGAAGAAGGCGTTTCCTCCCCCGGCCCCCTCCTTTCCTGAGGCTTTCGACTGGCGGGGAGGCTGTACGGCAGGAGTTCCTTCGTCTGTTGAACCTGCCGGAGTGTTGAGGGGAAAAGTGGGGAGAGGAGGGCAGGACTTCGGCTGCCGTTCGTTGCCGTACAGAAAAAAGAAGAAAGCGGCCTGATCCAGTAAAAATGGATCGGGCCGTTTTTTTATAAGGATAGGGGAAACGTTTGGGTTCCTGTGGGGCGGTTGCTCTTCGGGAGAAAGGAGGGCCTCTCTGTTGTTGCACGGGAACAGCGGCTCGAGACCAGAGGCATGAATGGGAAGCGGCTCTGATGCGCGGCTTTTCCATATAGCGTTGCCCCGAATGGACAACGGAAAGGGAAGGGCTCGTTGGGGTGGCGCGGGGTTAGCGGTACTCGGGGATAGGGCGCTCCACTTTTTCAAGAAAGGCTCCTGTAACGAGGCCGAGCAGTTCCTCCGTTTTGTCTTGGGAATAGGCGTCCCCCGCGTGAAAGCGGATAATGGAGGCGAGCCAATCCTGCATGTCGCTGCGGGAATGCTCGGCGTTGAACATCCGGAGTTGATCCTCAAGCAGGAAGACCTGGTGAATGGTGATATCCTTGATGACTTCGGCATCGGACATTGTCTTGCCCGCCCATTCTTTGAAGAATGTTTTGTAGTCTTCCGCAAGGGTTGCCACGGATTCCTCGCGCATCATGCGGACGGCCCGGAGGTAGACCCGCAGGAAGGAAGCCACCTGACTGGGGTGGGCAGCGGCAAAATCTTTGTCCGCCATGAGCAGTACGGATTGCGGGGCGTTGACGGAGCGCGATGTGGCCGCGACTTTAAGCCCATGTTCGTCTCCGGTGTAACTGTAGGGGGCCCACAGCACGATGGCGTCGCCTTCCCCCTCAAAGAAAGCCTGAAGTCCCGGTACGGCATCCGTATTTTGGATCCGCACGTCCTCAGTCGTCAGGCCGTAGGCGGCAAGCCATTTGGTAAGGAGATATTGGGCCGATGACGAGGCGGGGCAAATGATGGTTTTGCCCCTTACGTCGTCGGCTTTGCCGTAGAGGTTCGGATATCCCTTGTTGGCGCCTTTGGTATCCAAAAGCGGGCTGTCGGGCCGGACCATGACCGCATTGGCCAGAGATTCGTCATTGCCGACGCCGATGATGGTGAATTGTTCAGGGTAGTGGCTGGTCAGGATGGGGAACGCGCCGCAAGCTCCGATGACCCACTTGTCCGCATTGCCGATCAGATCTTTGCCCGAGTCGAACCTGTTGAGGACGATGTCGAGCCCTTCCTGCTTGTCCCAGCCCTTTTGTTTGGCGTACCAGATGAGGAACGTCTCATGCTCGGGAAGCCAGCCCGTTTCGAGTTTGAACGGAGGTTCCTGGTAAGCGGCGGAGAGATCCGCCGTCAGGGCGAGGAGAAGTGCAAAAAAGCCGAATAGTCCGGACAGCGTACTGCGCCGCATGACTCTATCCTTATAATGATGGTCGCAAAAAAAAAGCGGGGGGATTGGCGAAATGTATGGAAGCGGTCTGGTTTGACAGAAAAATCACTTCTTCCGGTTCCTTTAGAGATTCATACCGTGTTTGCTCCGGATTGCCAAGAAGTTGTGTTTTTCACGTGTGTTTTGCCTTATTCCCGTTCCGAGTGGGGGCGAGAGGGAGACGGTTTTTTCTCAGACGGCCTCAACATATTGAGGCTGTTTGATGAATCAACCTATACGAATAAGGCGTACTCCAAAAGAGGAGGCTCTCGACGGGACAAAAATGTCCCGTGGGACAAAAATGCCCCATGAGGGTAGTTCTAGTTAACGTGCTAAAAATACATAAAATACAGGAAAACGTATTTTTTGCGGGACATTCGTGTCTCGTTGTGAGGAAAAGAACTTAGTGGTGGATTATTTTAAAAACAGAAAAAATATTATTTATTATTACAGTCGATTAATACGAATAAAAGCCTCTTTGCAATGCCTGTTCAGGTATTTTGGCTCGGCACTTGCTAAAGAGTTAGTGCCTTCGGGAACAATCCCGACGTTCCAATAGAGTTTTTGGATGATGCGTCCTTTTTCGTTCAAAGCCGGGATGCGGCGGTGAACGAAAAAGAGCGTGAAGAAACCACTCTTGAAACGCGAAGACAAAGAGGGACTTTTGGTCATGAGCAACGAACATGTTGAAAGCGGACGTGAAGAACTGAAGAAAACGATGAGCCCGGCTGAAGTTTGGGCTCTTGCCGTGGGCGCCATCATCGGTTGGGGCTGCTTCGTCCTTCCCGGGGCGCGCTTCCTCCCTGAGGCTGGGCCTATCGGTAGTGTGTTGGCTTTCATTGTCGGCGGCGGCCTCCTGTGTTTCGTCGCCCTTGCTTATAGCATCCTCGTCAAGGCCTATCCCGTGGCCGGCGGCGCGTTCACCTATGCCTACGTCGGTTTCGGCAAAGCATGGGCCTTTATTTGCGGATGGGCCCTCATCCTTGGCTATCTCTGCGTTATCGCCGCCAACGGCACCGCGCTGGCCCTTCTCAGCCGCGCCTTGCTGCCGGGTGTGTTCGACGTGGGGTATCTGTACAGCGTAGCCGGTTGGGACGTGTACGCCGGTGAACTGGCCATGATGACCTGCGCCTTCCTGTTCTTCGGGTACATGAACTTCCGCGGCATGGACTTCGCCAGCAGCATCCAGCTCATCCTTGCCTTTGCGCTGGTGGCCGGTGTGCTCATCCTGACGGTGGGTTCCTTCTCCACGTCCACCGCGTCGCTCGACAACCTGTTCCCCCTGTTCGCAGAAGGCCGTTCGCCGTGGGCTTGCGTCATCTCCATCGTGGCGATCACCCCCTGGTTGTTCGTCGGCTTCGATACCATTCCCCAGACCGCTGAAGAATTCGACTTTCCGCCTGAAAAGTCCCGCCGCCTGATGCTGAACTCCATCATATGCGGTGCGACGCTGTATGCCTTGGTCCTGATTTCCGTGGCCATCATCATTCCCTACACCGACCTGCTCGGCCAGAACCACACGTGGGCTACCGGCGCTGTGGCTGACATGGCCTTCGGACGCTTCGGCGGCATGATCCTCGCCATCCCTGTCCTTGCGGGCATCCTGACCGGCATGAACGGCTTCTTCATGGCCACCACGCGCCTGCTGTTCAGCATGGGCCGCGGCAAGTTCCTGCATCCTTGGTTCCTGAAGGTGCACCCCAAGTATGGCACCCCGACCAACGCCGTGCTGTTTACCCTCGGCCTGACCCTTATCGCGCCTTTCTTCGGCCGCTCCGCCCTCAACTGGATCGTCGACATGTCCGCTATGGGCACCGCGCTCGCCTACCTTTCCACCTGCCTCGTTGTTTACAAGTACGCCTCTCGCTTCGCGGACCAGACCCCGTGGTGGAGCAAGTCCGTGGCCGTGGTCGGTGCGCTGACCTCCATCGCCTGCTTCCTCATGCTGGCTGTGCCCGGCTCTCCGGCCGCCATTGGGTTCGAATCGTGGATTATGCTGCTCGCATGGGTAGCCATCGGTGCCTGCTTCTACTTTAGCCGCGCTTCCATACTGCGTTCCATCCCCGAAACGAGTATGCAGTATATGCTCCTCGGAACGGCTGACCGTCCGCTGCTTTTTACCCCGAAGGCCGCTGAAGAAGAGGTCTTCGAAGAGGACGACGCCAAGTCTGCTGTTGAACTGGGTTAGGCACTCCCTCCCCTAACCTGATATGAAAAGCCGGGGCCGTTTATGACGGTCCCGGCTTTTTTATGGTCTTACGCCTGGCGTTGGGATGGATGCTTACGGGAGGATCGCTTTCCAGAAGGTTTCGATGGCGGCGCGGTGGACGGTTTTGTTGCGATAGAGCTTGATGTCTACTTCCACGCTGAGATCCGGGCGGTCTTCCCATATGCGGCGGATGGTGCCCCGCTTCAATTGCTCGCTCACCAGCGTTTCCGGAACCCATGCCATGCCGATGCCTTTTTCCAGCATTTTGACGATGCCCTCGCTCAGGCTGCTCTCATAGACGGACTGGAGTTCGCAGGGCGTCTTTTCGTAAAGCGGAAGGATGATCCGGTTGGCGAAGGAGAAATTGCTGTAGGAAAGGTAGGGCAGGGGGGAGGCGCTCGGAAGGCGTTCCGCAAGGGCGCTCCCCACGACGGGGAGGAAGCGTTCCCGGCCGACGGTGGCGGATTCGATGTGCGACAGGAATTCGCTGTCCGATTCATACTCGTCCAGCCTGTAGGTGAGCAGCATGTCCACCTGATGTTCCATCAGGGCGCAGAAATGCTCTTCCACGCTTTGAGGAAAGGGATTGACCACAAAGCGGAGCTGATCGCACGTCTGCCGTACCCGGAAGAGAAGATCCGGGAGCACGTTGATGGAGAGGGTAGGCAGGCTGATGAGGCGGACGATGCCGTCGGAACGGTTCCCGGCCGCGAACTCCCTCCGGGCTTCGGCCATGCGGTCCACGATGTCGCGGGCCACGGGCAGGAACTGTTCGCCCTGCGCCGTGAGGCGGACGGGGAGGGCCGTCCGGTCGAACAGGACCACACCGAGCCACTCCTCCAGTGCCCGGATGCGGCGGCTGAAGGCGGGCTGGGTGACGTTGCGCTCCTGCGCCGCATGTGAAAAGCTTCTGTGGCGGCACAGGCTGAGGAAATCTTCAAGGAGTTTCTGGTCCACGGGGGGCTCCATGCATTTTGATCATGACGCGATACGAAATCGGCAATTGCCAGTTCCGCTGGGTGTTTCTTATAGTCACAGCACGTTCAGTATTCGCACCAAACAGGAGAAACGTCCATGCCTCGTCTCGAACATGATTTTTTGGGTGAAATGCGCATCCCTTCCGATACATATTATGGAATCCAGACCTACCGGGCCGTCGAGAACTTCCCGATTTCCGGCGTGAGCATCGCCAGCTTCCCGGAACTTATCAAGGCGCTCGGTCTGGTCAAGAAGGCCTCGGCCATTGCGAACATGCAGTTCGGCGTGCTGCCCCGCGAGATCGGGGACGCCATTTGCGCGGCTTGCGACGAGATCATCGAGGGCAAGCTGCACGATCAGTTCCCCGTGGACTGCATTCAGGGCGGCGCGGGAACTTCGACCAACATGAACGCCAACGAGGTCATCGCCAACCGCGCCCTTGAGCTGTTGGGCCACAAGAAGGGCGAATACGAATATTGCCACCCCAACAACCATGTGAACTGCTCGCAGTCCACCAACGACATTTATCCCACGGCCCTGCGCATCGCCCTGTATACCATGCTCGGCCAGCTGACCGGCGATATGGCCTATCTCCAGCAGGGATTCGCGGCCAAGTCCGAAGAGTTTTCGGACGTCATCAAGATGGGCCGCACACAGTTGCAGGACGCGGTGCCCATGACGCTCGGTCAGGAATTCGGCGCGTACGCGACGACCATCGGCGAGGACATCCTGCGCGTCGAGGAATCCCGCAAGCTCCTGCTTGAGGTCAATCTGGGCGCGACCGCCATTGGGACAAGCATCAACGCGCCCAAGGGCTACGCAGAAGTCGCCTCGAAGGCCCTCGCCGAAGTCAGCGGCATTCCGGTGGTGCTGTCCACCAATCTCATCGAAGCGACATGGGACACCGGGGCCTATGTGCAGACCTCCGGCGTGCTCAAGCGCATCGCGGTCAAGCTGTCCAAGATCTGCAATGACCTGCGCCTGCTGTCCTCCGGCCCGCGCACGGGCATCAATGAGATCAACCTGCCCCGGTTGCAGCCCGGTTCCTCGATCATGCCGGGCAAGGTCAACCCGGTCATCCCCGAAGTGGTCTCGCAGGTGGCTTTCGACATCATCGGCAAGGACGTGACCATCACGATGGCGGCGGAAGCAGGGCAGCTTGAGCTGAACGTCATGGAGCCGATCATCGCCTTCTCGCTGTCGAACGGCATCCACCGTCTGCGCCAGGCCATGCGGACGTTGCAGGATCGCTGCGTGAGCGGCATTACGGCGAACAAGGAACGCTGCCGCAGCATGGTCGAGAACAGCATCGGCATCATCACGGCCCTGAATCCTTATCTTGGCTATGAAACCTCCGCGTCCATCGCCAAGGAAGCCCTCGAAACCGACGGCTCGGTGATCGACATCGTGCTTGCCCGCAACCTCCTCAGCCGCGAGAAGCTCGACGACATCCTCGCCCCCGAGCACATGATCAACAGAAAGTAATGATCGGGGGAATCTCCCTGAAAAGGAAGGTGCCCCTGGCTTTTCCCAGCGACGTTCGACTGGATGGGATTGTACTGAAGGCGTTTCGATACGACTGAGAAACAGGGGTACGGCCCCCGAACTTCCTCCGGCTAGCTTGGCGGCCGCCGGTGAAAGGTACGTTCCCATCCGGAGCGTCAAAAAAAGCGCCCTGTTCCGTGATCCGGAAGAGGGCGCTTTTGTATTGGAGGCAAGCCGCGTTGCTGGCGAGGCAAAAAGATTTCCGGCGTGTCGCACGCGCTTTCACGAAAGCGTTACTGGCGCCGTCCCTCTCCCCGTATGGCGGCGAGAACGGCGCTCAGCAGGAACCAGCCGCAGGAGACGAGGACAACGGTCGCTCCGGTGGCTGTCCCGGCCCATTCCTGTGCGGAGAGCACCAGCCCGGCCACGGCGGAAGTGACGCTGACGAGGATCGACCACCAAAACATGCCCCCGGCCGTGCGGGCGAGGTTGCGGGCCGTGGCGGCGGGCACGATGAGCAGCGCCGTCACCAAAAGGACGCCCACGGCCCAGACGGAGAACATCACGACAAGCGCGAGCAGCCCGGCGAAAAGGTATTGCCAGAAAAAGACGTTGATGCGGTGGGCCTTGGCGACCACGGAGTTTAGGCCGATGTACAACAGGCGGTTGTAGCCCCATATCTGAAAGGCCGCCAGCGCGAAGAACAGGCCGATGAGCCAGCGGATATCGGTTTCCGTGATGGTCAGGATGTCGCCGTACAGGAACTGCTGCAGATCCCGGGCCACGGCGTTGTCCCGGCTGACCACGGCGAGGCCGAAAGCCATGACCGCCGAGAAGAATACGCCGATGATCGTATCCGAGGAGAGGGCACTGTTCCGCTGTACGGCCATGATGCCGAGCCCGACGAGGATGCCGAAAACCGGCATGGCGACATGCGGGTTGATGGAAAAGATCAGGCCGAGCGCCACGCCCGCGAAGGCTGAATGGCTGATGGCGTCGGAAAAGAAGGCCATGCGGAAGCTGACGACCTGCACGCCCATGGTCGCCGCCATCGGCGCGAGCAGGATCAGGGCGACGAGTGCCTGCTGCATGAACCCGGCCTGCAGGCACTCGAAGGGGAGTAGGGACACGAGGCGGTAGAGCGGCTCGAGATCAAGCATGGTGGTCCTTTGGCTGGTCCGCGGTGGGGGCATGGGGATTGATGAGGCCCATGTGCATACCGAACAGGGCCATGAGGTTTTCTTGCGTCAGCACCTCGTCGGGCGTGCCTTCCGCGAAGACATGCCGCTTGAGGCAGATGACGTGCGTGGCGTGGTGGAAGACCATGCCGAGATCATGGCTGACCATAAGCTGCGTGAATCCCTTGGCGGCGCGCAGTTCGTCCAGCAGTTCGCAGAACAGATGCTCTCCCTGAAAATCCACCCCGGCCGAGGGCTCGTCGAGCACGAGCAGTTCCGGTTCCTGTTGCAGGGCAAGCGCCAGCAGGACGCGCTGCATTTCGCCGCCGGACAAATCGCCAAGCCGCCGGGAAGCGAGGTGTTCCGCCTTGACCATTGAAAGGAGCTCCAGCGAATGCGCCTTCAGCGAGGGCCGGATGCCGAGCCAGAGCGGGCGCTTCTGGATGCCCATGACGAGGAATTCCACGACCGTGAGCGGCATCCCCCGATCAATGCTGATGCGTTGCGGCACATAGCCGAGCCGCAAGGGTTTTCCGCTCCGTCCCATCATGACGTCGATGTCCCCGTCGTGGCGCATCTCGCCGATGAGGGCGAGGATGAGCGTGGTCTTGCCCGCGCCGTTGGGGCCCACGATGACGGTGCAGCTTCCCTGCGGGACCGTGGCGTTGACGTGCTCAAGGATGGCGAGCCCGCTCCGGCGCACGGATACGTCGCGGAAGACGACGGCGTTAGTTGGTTCCAAGGGTGCTCTCCAGCGTGTGCAGGTTGGCGCGCATGGTTTTTTCGTAATAGTCCAGCGGTGCGATGGCCGGCCCCGTGGCGACGGGGTCCAGCTTTGCCGTGGCGACCCCGGTTTCACGGGACAGGGTGGCGGCGACCTTGTCCGGATACTGCGGTTCCGTGAAGATGGCTCCGACATGCTGGCTGCGGATCGCCTTGATCAGCTTCATCATATCGGAGGCGGACGGCGCCTGCGTGTCGTCGGCCTGAATGACCGCGACCACATCAAGCCCCATGTCGCGCGCCAGGTAATCGAATACCCCGTGCTGCGTGATGATGCGGCTGTTTTTCAGTTTGCCGCCGAGCGCGGCGAATTCGTCCGCCAGCGCGTCGAGCGTCCGGGCGTAGTTCTCGGCATTGGCCCAGTATGTTGCGGCGTTGGCGGGATCGAGATCGGCAAGCTGCCCCGCGATGGAACGGGTCATCTGCGCGGCCATGCGCGGGCTGGCGAACAGGTGAGGGTTCATCCCCCCATGATGGTGCCCCTCATGCTCCTCGTGCGCCGCTTCCGCGTCCGTATACGGGAGCAGCCCGGAGATGCCCTTGGAGCTGTCGATGGTATGAAGTTCCTTTTGGGCGCGTGCCGAAGGGGAACCGAGGAAGGCTTCAAGGCCGAGCCCATTGAGTACGAGGATGTCGGCCTGTGCGAGCTTGCTCATGTCCTGCGGCGTGAGGGCGTAATCGTGGGGGCATCCGGCCTGCGCGGGGAGCATGAGCTGCACCTCCACATCCGGCACGTTTTGCGTGATGTTACGGACGATCTGGTAGACGGGGAAAGTGGTGGCGAGCACCCTGGTCTGAGCGAGGGCGGCACCGCACATCAGCGTGAGGATCATGAGGAATACGATTCCGGCGGTGGTTTTACGCATAGGGGCTCCTTGCGGGAAAAGCGCGGACGGCTTATTGCTATTGCGAAGGCATTTGCAATTACTGCTTGCCGCATGAGGTGTCAAGAGGTTTGCGGATTGCGGGAATGCGTGCAATACAGAGGCTGATACGCATATGAGGTTTGGGAATGAAACGGAAGACATCACAACGGGCGGCGATCGAACAGGTTTTTTGCCAACTGGATCGCCCGCTCGGCATTGAGGAAATATTGGAAACCGGGCGGATGGCGGTGGAATCGCTCAATCAGGCCACCGTATACCGCAATGTGAAGCTGTTGTTGGAAAACGGCTGGCTCAAACAGGTGTGCCATCCGTCCCTCGGCACGCTCTACGAACGCACGGGAAAGGGGCATCACCATCATTTCCACTGCCGGGTCTGCAACCGGGTGTATGATCTGCCCGGCTGTGCCCTGAACGAGCGGGAGGCCGCTCCCTCAGGGTTCCTCGTGGAGGATCACGAGTGTTTCCTGTTTGGGGTCTGCCCCGCCTGCCATGCTTGAGGGAAAGCCAAGGTGCCACGAGGCCAGTTCAACCCTCGTAACCTTGTCTCTTCTCCTTGCGCTTTTTTCAACGATTTTTTGATGGCGGAGTCCGGGCCTACTCTGTGCGGCGGCTATGATATTGCCTGTTCCGCTGAAGCCCGGGCCGTTTGAGATCTGCTAGAGCCCGAGCAGCAAGCGGAGATAGATCAGGATGATGATCGTGTTGATGCCGATGGTCGGGAGCCATTCCTTATAGTGGAGACGTGAAACAAGCAGGCTGACGATCACCACGCCGAGGGTCCACAAGGCTATGGCGAACAGTTCGGCAAAGCCGGCGGCCATGGCCCGGCCCGCGCCATCGCTGCCCGTGACAACGTAGCAGTGTTCCATGTACAGGGGGACCACGACGTAAAGGCCGAAGGGATGTGCCGCCGCCGTCAGGAGGTAGAAGAGGGGTTTCATTGCTGCGCCTTTGAGAGGACGGTCTTAAATGAGCTGACAGAGCAGAGTGGTGAGCACAATGGCGAAGGCGTTGACCACAACCGATGTAAGGCATTCCCCATATTGTGCCTTTGAGCCGGTCAGGCTGACAATGAGGACACACAGCGTCCAGAACCCCATGAAGAAAAGGGCCGCGAAACCTCGGGAGAGGCCTCTGCCCATCGGGTCGCCTACCGTGCCGACGCCCCGCGTTATTGCGGGAAGCAGGACATATGCGCCAAATGGGTACGCGGCCGCCGTCAGAGCGTGGAACAAGCCTTTTTTCATACGCTGCCTGTCTCGGAGGAAAAAGGAAAATCAGCGGCTGCCGGGAGCGGTGCGGCGGATTTTTTCGATGAGCGCCGTGGTCGAATAGCCTTGCAGCAAGGGGAGGCTTATGACTTCACCGCCGCGCCGTTGCACCGATTCCCGGCCTACGATGCGATCCACGGACCAGTCCCCGCCTTTGACCAGCACGTCTGGCTGTACGGCCTCGATGAGCTTCGCGGGCGTATCCTCGTCGAACCGGACCACGAAATCCACGCTTTCCAGATGCGCCAGCACAAAGGCCCGCACAGGATACGGATTGACGGGCCGGTCGTCGCCCTTGCCCTGCCGTTTGACCGATTCGTCGCTGTTCAGCCCGAGCACCAGCACATCGCCCTGCGCCTTGCAGCGTTCCAGCAGATCCACATGCCCCGGATGCAGGATGTCGTAACACCCGTTGGTGAAAACGATTTTTTTGCCTTCCCCGCGCAGGGCATCCAGTTTTTCCAGCAACTCGGGCATATCGGCCATGCCGGGATGTTTCAGCATATCCATTGTTCGTCCTTGTGTCGGCGCGAAAGGCGTTTTCCGGAAGCGGCGGCTCTTTCGGTTCCACGGGATGTTTTCCGTTTTTCCCAAAGCCGCATTGCCTGTTCCGGGCGAAACGTTTCTTGCCCATCAAAAGCAGAAAGGAGCCTCTTTTCAAAGGCCCCTCTCCGGTTAGTTCCTGTCAACTCAGTACAATCAGCGAGAAAACCGTGTTCACGGAGAACTGTATCAGCGGGTAGAGAACGTACCCGAGCGCCCCGGTCATGAGCAGCAGGATGAGCACCAGAAAACCGTAGCGCTCAAGCTGCATGTACTGGAATCCGAGCTTCGGCGGCAGGACGCCCCAGAGGATTTTGCTGCCGTCAAGGGGCGGGATGGGCATCAGGTTCAGCCAGCCGAGGCCGATATTCACGACTACGCCGGTCTGGAACATGAGGAAGAAGAAATCCCACACGGTGTTGCCCTGCCACTCGCCGAGCGGGAAGAATTCGATGAGCAGGCGCAGGAGCACGGCGAACCCGATCGACAGCAGGAAGTTGGTGGCGGGCCCCGCAAAGGACACCAGCATGGTGTCTTTCACGATGTTCCGGAAATTCCGGGGATTGATGGGCACCGGTTTGGCCCAGCCGAAGACGAAGGGGCCGGTCAGGCTGGTCAGCACGAAGACGAACAAGCCCATGGGGTCGATGTGAGGCACCGGGTTGAGCGTCAGCCGCCCGAGCATGGCGGCTGTGGGGTCACCCCGCTTGAGGGCCGCCCAGCCGTGGGCGACCTCATGCAGGATGATCCCGAGCATCAGCGGCACGAACGCCACCGACAAGCGTTTTATGGAGACCGCAAGGTCAATGTCGAGCATGTATTACCGTACCGTCAGGCGCAGGAAGCGCTTTTTGCCGAGCTTCACCACGTAGGAACCCGGTTCCAGCGGGGTTTCGGCGTCATCACAGCGTTCGCCGTCAAGCGAGAGCGAGCCCTGCTTGATGAGGCGCTTGGCTTCGCCGCGCGAGGCGGCAAGGCCGGAATCAGTCAGGAAAACCGGAGGTTTGCTTGCTTCGCCGTGTTCACAGGCGAATTCCGGCGCGTCGTCCGGTATGCCGCCGTCCGCAAAGACCGAGTTGAAGCCCTGCAAGGCTTCCTGTGCCTGCTCCTCGCCGTGGTAGCGGGCCACGATTTCGTACGCCAGCGCTTCCTTGGCTTTCTTGGGATGCAGGCGGCCTTCTTCGACGTCCTTCTTGAGCGCGGCGATCTCGTCCAGCGACTTGCTGGAGATGAGTTCGTAATAACGCCACATGAGATCGTCGGAAACGGACATCGCCTTGCCGAACTGGTCGGCGGCGGGTTCGTTGATGCCGATGTAGTTGCCGTAGGATTTGGACATTTTGCGCACGCCGTCCAGACCTTCCAGCAGCGGCACGGTCAGGATGCACTGAGGCTCGAGGTCGTACTGGCCCATGAGGGTGCGCCCGACCAGCAGGTTGAAGGTCTGGTCGGTGCCGCCCATTTCGACGTCGGCCTTGAGCGCCACGGAGTCATACCCCTGCATGAGGGGATAGAGGAGCTCGTGCAGGGCGATGGGCGTGTTTTCACGGTAACGCTTGGCGAAGTCGTCGCGCTCCATCATGCGGGCCAGCGTGTAGCGGGAGCCCAGACGGATGAAGTCGGCGGCGGTGAAGTCGTTGAGCCAGCGGGAGTTGAATTCCACGACCGTCTTTTCGGGATCGAGGATTTTGAAGACCTGTTCCTTATAGGTTTCGGCGTTGGCGATGACCTGTTCGGTGGTCAGAGGCGGACGGGTGGCGGAACGGCCGGAGGGGTCCCCGATGCGGCCGGTGAAGTCGCCGATGAGGAAGACGACCCTGTGGCCCAGTTCCTGAAAATGGCGGAGCTTGTGGATGAGGACGGTGTGGCCCAGATGGAGATCCGGCGCGGTGGGGTCGAAACCGGCCTTGACGGTAAGGGGCTTGCCCCGTTCCAGCTTTTTGCGCAGTTCGCCTTCATCAATCAGATTGGTGATGCCGCGTTTGATCAATTGCATCTGTTTATCGACAGGAATCATCAAAATCTCCTCTCCCTCCCCGTCCGGGAGGATTCGCCGGCGGGCGGCGGGAATGCGTGAGCGGTTGGGGGCGCGTTCAAACGTGCCTCGTTTCCTGTTGCAGACAAACCGGGGACTGTCAATAGCGGGCGATGGCGGCGTAGGTCCCTTCAACCGCACGAAGAAGGTCGTCGGGGGCAAGGCGGAGCTGTACCCCGCGATGCCCGGCGCTGACATAGATGCGCTCATGGAGGATGGCGCTTTCGTCCACGAAGACGGGATAATGCTTTTTCCCGGCCAGCGGCGAACAGCCGCCCCGGATATAGCCGGTGAGGGGCTGGACTTCCTTGAGCGGGACCATCTCCACGTGCTTGTTGCCGGAAACGGCGGCGAGTTCCTTGAGGTTCAGCTCTGCGGCCCCGGGGACGCAGACTTCGAGCACCCCGGTCTTGTCGCCCCGGACGACCAGCGTTTTGAAGACCTCCTCCACAGGCACGCCGAGTGAGCGGGCCATTGCCGTGGCGGAGAGGTCGGCCTCGTCGTAGGGGGCTTCATGCAGTTCGTAGCCGATGCCCAGCTCGTCGAGGAGGCGGGCGGCGTTGGTTTTCTTGGGAGGCATACGGTCAACCTGTTATCCGGCGAGGCTGCGGGCTATGCGCCTGCCGATCGCCATGAAATAAAAGTCGTTTCCGGTCCGGTTCAGATGGACGCCGTCCGGTGAGAGGATTGTATCCGGGTTCGGGAATTGGTCAAGGATAAGCCGTTCCATGTCGATGAGCACGATGCCTTTCATCCCTGAAAAGGTAGCCCGCAGCCCTTCGTTGTATTCCCGGACGGTGCGGCGGTAGAGTTCGGCTCCAGGGATGTCCGGCGCTTCCGCAGGCCTGTGGTTGGTGGCCAGAAAGACGGTATGCGCCCCGCTGCGGAACGAGCGCTGGATGATTTCGCCCATGTTGGCGAGGTAGGTTCTGAAGCCAACCAGAGGCCGACCCACGGACGTATACCAGAAGCTGGCGTCGTTGAGGCCGAACTGGACGAAGACGGCGTTGGGGTGGTGGCGCTCCACGTCCCACTGCATACGGCGCAGGCCGTCTTCCGTGGTGTCGCCGCTGACCCCGGCGTTGGTCACCGCAACCGGTTCGCGCAGGGTTGCCAGCATA
>ERZ838827.1367-NODE-1367-length-18968-cov-2.776239_pt1 | contig 18968 bp, 13 predicted proteins | sample MGYA00519881_ERZ838827 | MGnify/ENA primary metagenome ERZ838827 (study PRJEB31850, sample SAMEA3708842) | human gut metagenome | biome: human gut; feature: human-associated habitat; material: faeces | place: China | collected 2014 ...
CATTCAAGGATACTCTCCTCACTGAACCACACATCGGCTGCCGCCCCCGCTGTTTCTGCGTTGCCATCTTCCAACGAAAGCGCATCGTTTGCAGCTTGTCCTGCATCTTCCGCAGCGTCTTCCTCCGCTGTCTCTGCATCTTCCGTTCCCTCTGCTTCCGGCAAAACGATCTCGTTCGTCGCGGTCTCTTCGCTGTTCTCTTTTGTCTCCTCGTCAGCCGCCGTCTCTGCTTTGGCAAGTTCCTGCTCCATCCGGTTTTGATAATTCCGAAATGTAAATGCACCTACCATTGTGATCACTGCAACAAAACAGATGACCGTCGCAACTGCTGCGCCTTTCCCTTTTAAGAAAGACGGCTTTTCATTTTTATTCATATTCATCACCTCTGCCTGTATTTTTGCCAGAAATGAGGTGACTTATACTCTTTGCATGGTAACTTTTCTTCCGAAATATTATACCATATTTCTTTCCGCTTTTATCTCATTTTCATTTTTCGGATGCCTCTCCGGGATGAACCATTGTCTCCACATCCCCACCGTCCGCTAATTCTGTTCCCTCAAAGAAGAACTGCAGGATCTCTTCATACATCTTCCCCTCTTTTGCCATCTCATTTGCAGTCCACTGACTCATTCCCAGTCCATGCCCGTTTCCCATTGTTGTGATTTTTAACCCCTCCTCTCCCTCCTGCAGGGAAAATGCGCTCGAAGAAAGAGACAATGCGTCCCGGAACTGATCTCCGGTACAGACGGTCTCGCCGATCCGCAATTCCGTCACATATCCTGCCGAATCGTAGGAAAGGATTTCAAAATCCGGAAATGTATAGGTTTTTCCTGCCTGTTCCTCTTCCACCGCAACAAGAAAAGGCTGACATTTTGTCTGTACTTCCTTATAAGGAAGTTCTAAAATCTGCATTTCGTCGTTTGCTTCCTTATCCAGCGGACATTCCCGCACAGCCAGATAGGGAAAGTTCTCCTCTCCGGTCACTTCCTGCGCGCTTCTCGTCATTCCGCTGCTCGACTGATGAAACGGCGTCCATGCATAAGTCCCCTGATAAAATAAAACCTGATTTTCTGTTTCCTCCATCGCCCGTCTTAATTCTTTATAATATGTTTTATAATCTTCTCCGCCTTTCTGTTCTAATTCTTCCATACTTAAATACCGATCCGTCAAAATAAGATCTTCACCGGCAGTTCGTTTTCTATTCAGTTCTTCATACAATTTCGTCCGGATCAGCACTGCCTGCGCTTTGCAAAATTCCGTCTCTTTTTTCTCCGGAAGTTCCAGTGCAAGCACCCCGAGAAAATATTCCTGCCACGGAACAGCCCGTAATTCGTTCCCATTTTCCCCATCGATCTTCACATTGACATAACAGTCCCTATTCTCAGTCAGACTTCGTCTGTCCGCCCCATGGATCAATACGGTCGCCACATAGGGAAGCAAGATCAAAATCAAAAGAAACGCTCCCATCGAACGCATTTTTTGCTGTATTCTTCTTTGCCGCATCATTTCCTGTCTCATAAATAAGAATTCTGCTCCGCAGGATTCTCCGCCTGCGGCAGGGCTGTAAAACAGCCATATTCTACTCTGACACAGTGCGATCCCACGGAGTGTCTTTATTCACAATAGGTCTCATTTTCCTATTGAATAAAAACAGCCCTCCATACCATACGATATGAAGAGCTGTCTTTGATTATTCTGCTTTATTTCCCTCCGGATTTTCTGATACATTTTCCATATCCGAATTTTCTGACAGGTCGGGTAATTCGATCACCGGAGCATTCTCCTTTGCAGACTGCTCCGATACCGATGGCTTCTCCGGCATACCGTTCAAAAGCCCTCGCTGCGGTACAAAACCACTTTCCTGCCGCGTCTCAGCACTCGATTCAAATCGAGCTTCCTGTGCATTTTCTCCCTGCATGTTCTGCCCGGATCCGTCTCCGTTCATTCCCCCGAATCCGAATGTCATCCCCTCCGGTTCCATTCCCGGACGGAACGGTTTATTCCGCATCACAAAGAAACAGATCGGCTCATAAAGCGGGATCACCGCGGACAGTACGCCATGAGCAATGGACATATTTTTTGAAGTAAATCTTTCCAAAATCTGATGATCCACCAACACTTGGAGCATCTTATAAATTCCGGAATATACGACCATCACTCCGATAAACAAAACGCCCACAACAAGCAGTGCGATAACAGATCCGACTCCCGGTCCGCTGTAACTGTTCATTGCGGAGATCAAAGCTCCGATCCCGACTGCCCACAAAATAATATAAAATATAAAGAAAATTGCTCCGTGGATAAACGGCAGCGCCAGAAGCCAGATTCCCGGATTCTGGATTTTTTTGTCTTTCAATACGATCTCTCCGCCCAGTTCTCCCTGCAGATATGCGCGGGCAAACGGAACATAGGCAAGCCACGGATAATCCATTCCACGCCGTTTTGCGATCGTGTACATTCCGATCCCTTTTAAAATATAGCCTGCCAGCGAAACAAGTCCCCATACAAGTAAAACGATCAGGTAAATCAATAATATCGTTATGCCGACGGCGTCACCTCCTGACACGGTCGTTTCATAACTGTAACCATCATAGTATCCCATAGGCACCTCCTATTCCGGCTGTTTGGACGCAACCTCTACTTTTTCCAGTTTCCAGATATCCCTTACATATTCCTCGATCGTTCTGTCTGATGAGAACTTTCCGCAGCTTGCCGTGTTGAGCAGCGCCATTCTCGCCCATCTGTCTTTATCTCTGTATGCTTCCTCCACACGTCTCTGTGCATCTGCATAAGAACGGAAATCTTTCAGGATGAAATACATATCCGGGCGGTCTGTACACTGTGTATTCAAAAGAGAATTATACAGATTTTTGTACATATTGTGGTCGCCGTTCGCATAAGTGCCATCCATCAACTGATCGATCACCCGTTTCAGTTCCCAGTCATTGAAATAAATATCCGTCGGATTATAGCCGCCGTTATTCTCATAATTGATGACTTCTTCCGAGCTCATTCCGAAGATAAATGCGTTCTCCGCTCCGACTTCTTCCACGATCTCCACATTTGCTCCGTCCATTGTTCCGAGCGTCGGCGCTCCGTTCAGCATAAATTTCATGTTTCCGGTACCGGATGCCTCTTTCGACGCCGTGGAAATCTGTTCGCTGACATCTGCCGCCGCAAAGATCAGTTCCGCATTCGATACACGGTAGTCTTCGATAAATACGACTTTCAGTTTTCCGTTGATACTTCTGTCATTGTTGACTACGTCTGCAACGGAATTGATCAGCTTGATCGTCTCTTTTGCACGCAGATACCCTGCCGCAGCCTTTGCGCCGAAGATAAATGTTCTCGGATAGAAAGACAATTCCGGATGCTCTTTGATCTGATTATACAGATACATCACATGCAGGATATTTAAAAACTGACGTTTATACTCATGCAGACGTTTTACCTGCACGTCAAAGATCGAACGTGGATCCACATCGATTCCGTTATGTTCTTTGATATATTTTGCAAGCCGTACTTTATTCTGATATTTGATCTGCATAAATTCATCTCTTGATTTCGGATCGTCCGCCAGCGGTTTCAACTTGGACAGCTGCGACAGATCCGTGATCCATCCGTTGCCGATCTTCTCCGTCACCCAGTTTGCAAGAAGCGGATTTCCGTGTGCAAGGAATCGTCTCTGTGTGATACCATTTGTTTTATTGTTGAATTTCTCCGACATCATCTCATAAAAATCTTTTAACTGTTCATGCTTTAAGATCTCTGTGTGGAGCGCTGCAACGCCGTTTACGGAAAATCCGGCGATGATCGCCATATTGGCCATACGCACCTGACCGTCCCAGAGGATCGCCATCTTACGCACTTTTTCCTCATTGCCCGGATATTTCGCACGCACCTCATTTACAAAGCGGCGGTCGATCTCCTGTACGATCTGATAAATACGCGGAAGCAGTCTGGAGAACAGATCGATCGGCCATTTTTCCAATGCCTCGGCCATGATCGTGTGGTTCGTATATGCGCACGTCTTCGTCGTTACATCCCATGCTTCTTCCCATGTCAGTCCCTCTTCGTCGATCAAAAGATGCATCAGTTCCGGAACCGCAACCGTCGGATGCGTATCGTTCATCTGGATCACAACTTTTTCATGCAGCTTGCGGATATCTCCGTGCTCTTTTTTATAACGCTCGATCAATGCCTGCAAACTTGCGGAAATGAAGAAGTACTGCTGTTTCAGTCGCAGTTCTTTTCCCGCATAATGATTGTCGTTCGGATACAGTACCTCGACGATCGTCTTCGCAAGGTTCTCCTGCTCAACCGCTTTGTGATAATCTCCTCTGTCAAAAGAATCCAGCTGGAAGTCTGTGATCGCTTTCGCATCCCAGATACGCAGTGTGTTCACGACATGATTTCCATATCCTACGATCGGCATATCATAAGGGATCGCAAGTACAGACTCAAAATCTTCCTGGATAAATTTGTCTCTTCCGGTCTCCGGATCTCTTTCAAACCGTACTTTTCCGCCGAAACGCACTTCTTTTGTATACTCGTCTCTGCGCAGTTCAAACGGATTGCCATCTTTAAGCCAGTTATCCGGTGTTTCCACCTGATAACCGTCTTTGATCTTCTGCTTGAACATGCCGTAGCGATACCGGATTCCGCATCCATACGCCGGATAGTTCAGTGTTGCCAGTGAATCCAGAAAGCATGCCGCCAGTCTTCCGAGACCGCCGTTTCCAAGAGCCGCATCCGGCTCCTGGTCTTCGATCACATTCAGATCCAGTCCCAATTCTTCCAGGGCTTCTTTTACACCATCATAAACTGTCAGGTTGATCAGGTTATTTCCAAGCGCACGCCCCATCAGAAACTCCATGGACATATAATAAACGGTCTTCGCATCACTTTTCTTGTAAGCTTCCTGTGTTGCCAGCCAGTCGTCGATGATCGCCTCTTTTACCGCGTAAGAAACAGCCTGAAACAACTGCTGCTGTGTCGCCTCGTCGATCGTCCGGCGGTACAAAGTCTTCACATTTTCTTTGACCATCTCTTTGAATGTTTCTTTATCAAATTCTTTTCTAAGCTGAATATCGCTCTTTTCTGCCATACTGCTATCTCTCCTCTTTTTGAACGCCAAGATTTACGGCTTCGCCATTGATCTTCCACTCTTTTACATATCCCGCCGGCTGCGCTTTTGTCACTGCAACTGCCAGAACTTCGTTTCCGATCTCTTCTCCGTGCTTTTCAAAAACAGACTCTGCTTTTTCACTACCCTCATAAGTTACCGTGATCTTATCCATCACTTCAAATCCTGCTTCTTTACGCATTGTCTGGATCTTGCTGACGATCTCACGCACAAATCCCTCTTCCAGAAGTTCTTCTGTCAGATTGGTATCCAGAACTACGGTGATTCCGTTGTCATTTTCAGAAACATAACCCGGGATCTGCGCGGTATCGATCAGAAGATCTTCTTTAAATAATGTGATCTCCTGTCCGTTTACATCCAGTTTCAGGGAACCGGTCTCATTGATCTCATCCATTGCCGCATTTCCGTCCAGCTGTTCCAATCCCTGACGGATTCCGCCCAGCATTTTTCCGTATTTCGGTCCGACCGTCTTAAGCTGTGGTTTGAAGCTGTAGGAGATAAAGGATTCTACATCATCTGCGAATTTTACTTCTTTGACATTCAGTTCGTCTGCGATGATGTCAGTGTAGAATCCACTCATTTTCTTCTCAGCTTTTACATACATGGTTCCGATCGGCTGACGGTTCTTGATGTTTGCTGTATTTCTGCAGGCACGTCCCAGAACTACGATCTCCAGAAGCTCTTTCATGTCTGCTTCCAGATCTTTGTCGATCCATGCTTCGTTTACAGTTGGGAAGTCGCAGAGATGGATACTCTCCGGAGCATCTTTATCCACGCTTCTTACCAGGTTCTGATAGATGTCTTCTGTCATGAACGGGATCATCGGAGCTGCTGTCTTGGCGATGGTTACCAGTGCATGGTACAGAGTCATGTAAGCATTGATCTTATCCTGCTCCATTCCCTTTGCCCAGAAACGTTCACGGCTTCTTCTTACATACCAGTTACTCATCTCATCTACGAATTCCTGAAGTGCTCTTGCTGCTTCCGGGATCTTGTAGTTTGCCAGATCATTGTCTACAGCCTGAACAGTTGTGTTTAATCTGCTGAGGAGCCATTTGTCCATAACAGGAAGCTGGTCATAGTTCAGTTCATATTTGGTCGGGTCGAAGTTGTCGATGTCTGCATATAATACGAAGAATGCGTAAGTATTCCACAGTGTACTCATGAATTTACGCTGTCCCTCTACTACTGCCTTGCCGTGGAAACGGTTCGGAAGCCATGGAGCACTGTTGATGTAGAAGTACCATCTGATGGCATCTGCGCCGTATTTGTTCAGTGCATCGAATGGATCAACTGCATTTCCTTTGGACTTACTCATCTTCTGTCCGTTCTCATCCTGGACATGTCCCAGAACGATTACGTTCTTGTATGGTGCTTTGTTGAAGAGCAGTGTGGATTCTGCAAGGAGTGAGTAGAACCATCCACGGGTCTGGTCTACTGCCTCGGAGATAAAGTTTGCAGGGAACTGCTGCTCAAATAATTCTTTGTTTTCAAATGGATAATGATGCTGTGCGAAAGGCATTGCTCCTGAGTCGAACCAGCAGTCAATAACCTCCGGTACACGATGCATTTCTCCACCGCACTCCGGACACTTCAGTGTAATCTCATCAATGTATGGGCGGTGAAGCTCTACTGTCTTGGCTCTCTCATCACCGCTCATCTCGAATAACTCCTGACGGCTTCCGATGGAATGCATATGTCCGCATTCACACTGCCAGATGTTCAGTGGTGTTCCCCAGTAACGGTTTCTGGAAATACCCCAGTCCTGGATATTCTCCAGCCAGTCGCCGAAACGTCCTTTACCGATGCTCTCAGGGATCCAGTTAATAGTATTGTTATTTCTGATCAGGTCATCCTTAACTGCTGTCATCTTGATGAACCAGGATTCTCTTGCATAGTAGATCAGTGGTGTGTCACATCTCCAGCAGTGTGGATAATCATGCTCGAATTTCGGAGCATCGAAGAGCTTGCCTTCTTTGTCCAGATCTGTGAGGACCATAGGATCTGCTTTCTTTACAAAAACGCCTGCGTATGGTGTCTCTTTTGTCAGGTTACCCTGTCCGTCTACGAACTGTACGAATGGCAGTTCATAGTTACGTCCGATTCTGCTGTCGTCTTCACCGAATGCAGGTGCGATGTGAACGATACCGGTACCATCTGTCATGGTTACATAAGTATCACAGGTTACATAGTAGCCTTTCTTATGCTGTTTCTCACAGATTTCCTTTGCGCAGTCAAATAATGGCTCATATTCCTTGTACTCTAAGGACTTTCCTGGGAAAGTATCCAATACTTCATATGCTTTTACGCCATTTTCTTCATCCGCAAATTTGCCAAGTACCTTATCTAACAGTGCTTCTGCCATATAATAAGTATATCCGTCAGCAGCTTTTACTTTACAGTAAGTCTCTTCTGGGTTTACACAAAGAGCTACGTTACTTGGAAGTGTCCAAGGTGTTGTTGTCCATGCAAGGAAATACGCATCTTCACCAGCCACTTTGAAACGAACAACTGCGGAACGCTCTTTTACTGCCTTATATCCCTGTGCTACCTCGTGAGAAGATAAAGGTGTTCCACAACGAGGGCAGTAAGGTACGATCTTAAATCCTTTATAAAGAAGACCTTTATCCCAGATAGTCTTTAATGCCCACCATTCGGACTCAATAAAGTTGTCATTATAAGTTACATATGGGTTATCCATATCAGCCCAGAAACCAACGGTCTTTGAGAAATCTTCCCACATTCCTTTGTATTTCCAGACGCTTTCTTTACATTTGTCAATAAACGGCTCCAGACCATATTCTTCAATCTGATCTTTGCCGTCAAGACCGAGCAGCTTTTCCACTTCCAGCTCTACCGGAAGACCGTGGGTATCCCATCCTGCCTTTCTCGGAACCTGGTATCCTTTCATTGTGCGGTAACGCGGGATCATATCTTTGATCACTCGGGTCAGCACATGACCGATATGCGGTTTTCCATTTGCAGTCGGAGGTCCGTCATAAAATGTATACATCGGATTACCCTCCCGCTCTTTCATGCTCTTCTGGAAGATATCATGATCCGCCCAGAATTTTTCTACTTCTTTTTCACGCTCTACAAAATTCATGTCAGTAGATACTTTCTTGTACATGTCTTTTCATCCTTTCTTCTTGATTCCTTTTTTGACGCATTTGTTGATTCATTTGTGTTTCATTCATTGAAACAATCATGAGATTTTGCAAAAAGTGTATTTTTCTCTCCGAAACATGCTTCGGAAAAAACAAAAGACTTCCGTCCTGTAAACAGGACGAAAGTCTGAAACTTCGCTTATTACCACCTTTTACAACATACTCCGGCTTTCCGCCGTTTATATGCGTTCCGGTAACGGTGGAACTCCGTCGACTCCTACTCCTTTTGTTTCGCCAGCCGCGACTCAGAAGTGATCTTCAGAAATACCTTACTCATACCGGACTCCCACCCTCTCCGGCTCGCTGGGACTTTCGATAAAACTTACTGTCTTCATCATAGTCTTTTTCAATCATTATCAGAAAATATTATACGAAACTTGCCATTATTAGTCAAGAGGTGAATCTGCTCTTTTCCCTATACAGCCACACACACTTTGCTCACAAACATCCTATTCATTCAAATCGATCATTTTCCCAATTCTTCAATGATCTTCGTTACAGTTTCTTCCGACTCTCCGGCGTCTCTGTTTTCTCCTCTTATTCCGCTGATACCGGACATATACGATCCGACCTCCGACTGCAGCCGCAAGCACAGCAGCCGCAGATGCCCCGATCAGCACCATTTTTTTCACCGGACGTTTCTCTTTCGCTTGTTCCCCTGTCACAGCAGTAATATTTTTATTGTCACTGTCAGAAACCTGTACGTCTTTCTCTTTCTGAAAATATACATCACTCAGCAGAACTTCCGTGCTTCCGACATTCTGCCCCTGTATCGTAAAAACCGCTGTTCCTTTCTCTCCCTTTACCTCGGTGATCTCACATTTGACCTGCGAAGTATCTGCTCCATTCGGCAGCACGATGTATGCATCCTCACTTGTATACTTTGCGACTTCTTCCGGCTGCTCCAGTTTTGTAATCGGGACTTTGGAAAAGTTCTGAAATACATAATCCATCATTGCTCTTGTATCGGTATATGCATCCACGCCGTAATCATAAAGGATCACTGCCGCCAGTTCCATTTCTCCGTTATCTGCCATTGTCACAAGCGTTGTCATCGCCTGATCCGTGTATCCTGTTTTCCCTCCGGTACAATATTCGTAATAATACGCATTTTCCGACCAAAGCATCTTATGATTCTGCTGGAATACACGTTCTTCCTGTGTCAGATTCGTCACTCCGATCCGATACTCCAATGTATCCATAATCTTCCGAAACTGTTCTTTTTGATAAACTTCCGAAGCGATCAGCGCCATATCATGTGCGGTTGTATAATGCTGTTCGTCGTGAAGTCCATTCGGGTTCACCCAGTTTGAACCGGTACATCCCAGCTCTTTCGCCCGTTCATTCATCCTTGCAATAAACGTACTGTAATCCCCGTTCATCCGGTTGATCCCGGTACTTTCTGCCACAGCATAAGATACTTCGTTGGCCGAAGCAAGCAGAACCGCATACAGCGCGTCTTCCATACTGATTTCTTCTCCCGGTTTCATCCCGATATGCGCATCATCCCAGTTTAAAATGTCCACACTGTCCTGTGAAAATGTTACTTTATCTGTAAGTTCCGCATTCTCCAATGCAACAAGTGTTGTCAAAAGTTTCGTAATACTTGCCGGATAATGCTGTTCATCCGATTTCTTTGCATAGAGGATCGCACCGCTTTTCATATCCATGACTACGGCCGAATGTGCATACACTGCCGGTCCCTGCGGCCACCCTGGCAGAAGATTTGTATCTGCCTGGCTTTCGAGAGATGCCTGTTTCTCCGCTTCCAGCTTTGCCCGTTCTTCCTCTGCGATCTGTTCCGGGGTTTTCTCCTCTGCCGGAGTTGTTCCGGCTTGCTCTCCCTCCGCAGATGCCGCTGATTCCGCCCCATTTTCCACCGGGGTTGTATTTTCTATCGTCGTCTCATCCGCTGACACCGTCATCCCGGTCTGCAGCACAGCGAGCAAAATGACAAGCGCCCACGGCAGGATCTGTTTTTTTCTCATACAGCATGCCTCCGTTGATTTTAGACTTTCCACTTCCAACCGATTTTATCCCATATCATAAAAATTGTAAAGAAAAGATTTCAGGAGTATTTCGCAATGTTTAAAGAGATTCTCTGAAAATTTTCCAAAAAAAGCCGCTGTACGAATCATGAAATCCATCATTCATACAGCGGTAATACATACTTTCTATTTTTTTACGCGTTTATTTCTCACGCCGCATTTTGGGACATTTTCCGCATTCTGTTTTCCTGATACGGCCGGAACAAAAGCCATAGAAACGCTGCGATCAAAATAAGCGCCGCAATGGTTCCTACGCCAAATAGACCTGTACTCGCCCATGTTCCGATCTGATACACACAAAGTGAAACTGTATACGCGAGCAATGTCTGGTATCCGATCGCAAACCAGAACCATTTCACGTTGTTCATTTCCCGTTTGATCGCTCCCATCGCTGCAAAACACGGTGCACATAACAGATTAAATACAAGGAATGAATACGCCGCAGCCTGCGTCATCGCCCCTGAGAGTGTTCCCCAGATTTCCGCGCCGTCTTCGGCCACTTCTCCAAATCCATATAAAATTCCAAACGTTCCGACTACATTTTCTTTTGCCACAAGACCGGTGATCGCCGCCACTGCCGGCTTCCAGTTCCCCCAGCCGAGCGGAGTAAAGATCCATGCGATTCCGGAACCGATCGCTGCCAAAATACTGTTCTCCATATTTTCAACCATTTTGAACGTTCCGCCCTCAAATCCGAAACTCTGTGCAAACCAGATAAAGATCGTTGACAGCAAAATGATCGTGCCCGCTTTTTTGATGAAAGACCAGCCGCGCTCCCAAGTGCTCCGCAGTACATTTCCAACGGTCGGAAGATGATATGCCGGAAGTTCCATAACGAACGGCGCCGGATCTCCCGCAAACATTTTTGTCTTTTTCAAAATGATACCGGAGCAGATGATCGCTGCGATCCCTACAAAATATGCGCTCGGCGCTACCCAGGACGCCCCGCCGAACAATGCGCCTGCGATCAGTGCGATGATCGGAAGTTTTGCCCCGCACGGAATAAATGTCGTCGTCATGATCGTCATTTTCCGATCCCGGTCATTTTCGATCGTTCTCGAAGCCATCACTCCCGGGACACCACATCCGGTTCCGATCAGCATCGGAATAAATGACTTTCCCGACAATCCGAATTTCCGGAAAATCCGGTCCATAATAAATGCGATACGCGCCATATACCCGCATCCCTCCAAAAACGCAAGAAAGAGGAACAGCACGAGCATCTGCGGCACGAACCCGAGTACCGCGCCGACGCCGCTTATGATTCCATCCACAAGCAGTCCGGTCAGCCACGGCGCGCACCCGATTGCCTCCAATACACTTTGTGCGCCGGGGATGATCCATGCTCCAAACAACGTATCATTTGTCCAGTCCGTTAAGAGCGTGCCGACTGTCGTCACCGATACATAATATACAAGGAACATGACTGCCGCAAAGATCGGAAGTGCCAGAAACCGATTCGTTACAATACTGTCGATCTTATCGGACATTGACATTGTCTTTTTCACACGCTTTTTATAACAGTCTTCAATAATGTTCCCGATATAATTATAACGCTCTCCCGTGATAATACTTTCCGCATCGTCATCCATCTCCGTTTCACAGCTTACAATATCCTCCTCGATATGCCGGATCAATGCCGGATCCAAATCCAGACTTTCCCTTACTTTTTCATCTCGCTCAAATAATTTTACCGCGTACCACCGCTCCATACTTTCGTCTACGCGCCCTGCGATCGCCTCTTCAATATGTGCAAGCGCATGTTCCACACATCCGTCAAAACGATGCGCCGGCTGATTTTTCTTTTTTCCTCTCGCGATCGCAACCGCTCTCTGTGCAAGCTGATCGATCCCCTCTCCGCGCAGAGCTGAAATTTCCACTACCTTACATCCGATATCTTTTCCAAGCTTTTCAATATCCAGTACCTCACCGTTTTTTCTGACAAGGTCCATCATATTAACTGCGACAATAACCGGGATGCCAAGTTCTGTAAGCTGCGTTGTCAGATACAGATTTCGTTCCAGATTCGTTCCGTCTATGATATTGATGATCGCATCCGGCTTCTCCCCGATCAGAAAATTTCTGGAAACGACTTCTTCCAATGTGTACGGCGATAAGGAATATACCCCCGGAAGATCTACCAGGATCGCTTCCTCCGCTTTCGACGTATATCCTTTGATCTTTCCCTCTTTCTTTTCCACCGTAACTCCCGGCCAGTTTCCTACAAACTGATTCGAACCGGTCAGTGCATTAAACAATGTTGTCTTTCCGCTGTTTGGATTTCCGGCCAGTGCAATTTTTACTCTCATTTTAATCCTCTCTTTCTCATCTGAATGTTGGAACATTTTCTTTTCCTGCTTTATATTATAGGATTTCATATTACACATAATAAATAGATATTAGTTTTATCTAACTGTCATTCAAAAAAATAAGTACCCGCAATCTGCTACTGTACTTCGATCATTTCTGCATCTGCTTTTCTTAAAGATAACTCATATCCCCTGACTGTTACCTCAACCGGATCTCCCAGCGGAGCGACTTTTCTCACATAAATCTCAATATTTTTTGTGATTCCCATATCCATGATCCTGCGCTTTACCGCGCCCTCTCCGTGAAGTTTCACAACCTTTGCACTCTGTCCGCACTTCATATCCCGTAATGTCCTCATTGTACTTCCCTCCTACTAAACGATAATCTTCATTGCCATTTCTTTACTGACCGCCACACGCGAATCTTTCACTTTTACGATCAGATTCCCATTGATCGTGGAGACGACCATGATCTCTCCGCCGATAATAAAGCCGAGATTTTCCAGAAATCTCTTTGTTTCATCTCTTCCATTGATCTTTTTGATCTGCATTTCTGTGCCGATTCCTGCCATTGTCAAAGGCATATCCTCCACCTGCTTTCTTTTTCATATGCAGTTAGTATACACTTACTTCTATTATAAATCAATAACTTTTTTTAAATTTTATGTCAATCAGATAAAATTCTCCGATCAAATGCTCCGCGAAAATGAAACTCATTACTCAAAGAAAAAGAGAGACACACGTTTTTCTCACATGTCCCTCTTCCTCCGGTACGGTTCATCAAACAGAATCTTATTCTTTTTCCATACCCAAAGCGAACACTTTCAATACACATGAAATCTTCCATATAAAGCGATTTTCTGCGTTATCCGCAATCGCTGTACGTCCAGTACAGCTCATTTGTCTGCCTTGAAAATCGCTTTTTCTGAAAGATTTCATGCCGCAGGGTCTCAAAATCGTGTGCAGTATCATTTTACAAGGAAGTAGATTGAGGCGTACAGGGGGTACGCCAAATGATACTGACGTAGTAAATGGTCTGCACACGATTTTTGAGACTGGTTTAAAAGTGTTCGCTTTGGGTAGCGTTTTTTTAAGAGAATAAATGAATGTCCTTTTTTATATTGCCAAAGTTATGGTAGAATTGCTTACAAGTCTTATGGTATAATTTGCACAAGAAAATGAAAGCAGTGATTCGTGTAAGGCAGTGTTGTTATGTGTGATGTAAAAAAGTATGAAGAATTTCGGCGTTTTGCAATTTTTCGTAATGGTGAGGTGGTTAGACTATCGCAGACCCTGCCTAAATGGATAGAGGGGAAAGGTATTATTTAAAATTTGACGGGGACATATTGTGAAAAAGGAAAGGGAAGACCGGATGCAGAAAGTATTTCGAGAGGCGGTGGAAGCGAATCCGATCATCGCTGCCGTCAAGGATGAAGAGGGATTAAAAAGCTGTTGTGAGAATGAGGAGATCGGCGTTGTGTTTTTGCTGTTCGGAGATATCTGTTCGATCAGCGGTCTGGTGGGACAGGTGCATCGGGCGGGGAAGATCGCGATGGTGCATATGGATCTGATCGGCGGACTTTCTCCGAAAGAAATCTCAGTGGATTATTTGAAATATACGGCGCACGCGGATGGGATCCTCACGACAAAGAACGCGATGATCCAACGGGCAAAAGAACTTCAGCTTTTTACTGTGCTGAGGGTTTTTGTCATTGATTCGATGGCGCTGAAAAGTATCGAGAATCTGGAACATCAGCACAGCGGAAAGCCGGATTTTCTGGAAGTGATGCCGGGGGCGATGCCGAAAGTATTGCGGAAGATCAAAAGTATCAGCCGGATCCCTCTGATCGCAGGCGGACTGATCGCTGACAAAGAAGATGTGATGGGAGCGCTTTTGGCGGGGGCGTCCGCAGTGTCGACTTCCCGTCAGGATGTGTGGGAAATGTAGTCCGTGAAGCGGCGGAGGAACCGCAGGAGGCAAAAAAGTAGGAGGCAGTTAAAATGGCAAAGTATATCATGGCGCTGGATGCAGGCACGACGAGCAATCGGTGTATTTTGTTTAATGAAAAAGGCGAGATCTGCAGTATGGCGCAGAAAGAATTTACACAGCATTTTCCGAAACCGGGCTGGGTAGAACATGACGCCGGAGAAATCTGGGCGACGCAGCTTCAGGTGGCGAGAGAGGCGATCAGCCGGATCGGAGCAAAACCGGAAGAGATCGCCGCGATCGGAATCACCAATCAGAGAGAGACGACGATCGTCTGGGATAAACATACCGGGAAACCGGTCTGTCATGCGATCGTCTGGCAGTGCAGAAGAACGGCAGAATACTGTGACTCCCTGAAAGAACGCGGATTGACGGATAAATTCCGGGAGAAGACAGGGCTGGTCATCGATGCGTATTTTTCCGCGACAAAGGTGAAATGGATCCTGGATCATGTGGAGGGTGCGAGAGAGCGGGCAGAACGGGGAGACCTTTTGTTCGGCACGGTAGAGACGTGGCTGATCTGGAAGCTGACAAAAGGAAAGGTGCATGTGACGGACTACTCCAATGCGTCCCGGACGATGCTTTTCAACATCAATACATTGCAGTGGGATGAAGAGATTTTGAGAGAACTTGATATTCCGCGTTCCATGCTTCCGGAGGCAAAGCCGTCCAGCTGTATTTACGGATATGCGGACGCCTCGTTCTTTGGTGGAGAGATCCCGATCGCGGGGGCGGCCGGAGACCAGCAGGCGGCGCTGTTTGGTCAGACTTGTTTCCATGCTGGAGAGGCGAAAAATACATACGGAACCGGATGTTTTCTGTTGATGAATACCGGAGAAAAACCGGTCTTTTCCAAGAACGGATTGGTTACGACGATCGCCTGGGGGATCGACGGGAAAGTCAATTATGCTTTGGAGGGATCGATCTTTGTCGCGGGAGCGGCGATCCAGTGGCTTCGGGATGAACTGCGTCTGATCGATTCGGCGTCCATGACGGAATATATGGCGCAGAATGTCGAAGATTCCAACGGCTGTTATGTTGTTCCGGCATTTACCGGACTGGGCGCGCCGTATTGGGATCAGTATGCGCGGGGAACGATCGTCGGTCTGACGCGTGGTGTGAACAAAGATCATATTGTGCGCGCGACTTTGGAATCGCTGGCATATCAGGTCAATGATGTATTGGAAGCGATGAAAGCGGATTCGGGGATCGAGCTGTCTGCGCTGAAAGTAGACGGCGGCGCGAGTGCGAACAATTTCCTGATGCAGACGCAGGCGGATATCAGCAGCGCTCCGGTCAACCGCCCGAAATGTGTGGAGACAACGGCGATGGGAGCCGCATATCTGGCAGGGCTTGCAGTCGGTTACTGGAACAGTCCGGAAGAGGTTGTGAAAAACTGGGCGATCGATCAGATTTTTACGCCGAAGATCGAAGCCGGAAAGCGGGAGAAGATGCTGCGCGGATGGAAACGGGCGGTGCGCTGTGCATTTGGCTGGGCAAAGGATGAAGACGAAAAGGAGTTATAAAGGATGTTTGGGTATGTCACGATCTGTGAGCCGGAGTTAAAAGTGAAAGATTTCAAAGCTTACAAAGCCTGTTACTGCGGGCTTTGTAAGTCATTAAAAGAGCATTACGGAAGCATCGGTCAGCTGACGCTCACCTATGATATGACGTTCGTGATCCTGTTGCTGACTTCTCTTTATGAAACGGAACTGAGACAGTCGATGCACCGTTGTAAAGTGCATCCGGTCAAAAAACAGGTCATGCTGCAGAATGAATTTTCGGAATATGCAGCAGATATGAATATTTTATTGTCTTATTATCATCTGAAAGACGACTGGCAGGATGAGAAGAAATTAAGCGGTCTGTTGGGCTGCGCGGCATTTCGGAAAAAAGCACAGAAGCTGGCGGAGAAATATCCTCGTCAGAGTCGTGTGATCCGCCGGGAACTGAAGCTTTTGGAACAGTACGAAAAAGAGGACCGGCAGGAGATCGATCTGACGGCGGGATGTACCGGAAGACTGATGGAAGAACTGCTCGTTTATCGAAAAGATATGTGGGAAGAGCCGCTTCGGAAGATCGGCTTTTTCCTCGGGAAATTTATTTATATCATGGACGCCTACGAAGATCTGGAGAAAGACTTAAAAGACGGCAACTACAATCCGCTGAAAGCATTGCATGAACAGCCGGATTACGAGGAACGCTGTGCGCAGATCCTTAATATGATGATGGCGGAGTGCAGCGCGGCATTTGAACGGCTTCCGTGTCTGAAAGGGGCGGATATCCTGCGGAATATCCTGTATGCGGGCGTATGGAACCGTTACAATAAGATCCAAAAAGAACGGAAGCGTGATATGAAAGAAAAAGGACTGCCGAAAGAAAATGGGATATCGGAAGAAAATGTGTCGGACGGAGGTGCGCACCATGCATCATGATCTGACCAATGGAAATATCACAAGATCACTGCTGTGGTTTGCATTTCCGATCATGGTCGGAAATCTGCTCCAGCAGTTTTATAATGTGGTCGATACGCTGATCGTCGGACAATTTCTCGGCAAAGATGCGCTGGCGGCAGTCGGATCGTCCTATTCCTTGATGACGTTTCTGACGTCGATCCTGCTCGGGCTTTGTATGGGAAGCGGCGTTGCTTTTTCTATTTACTATGGAAAGAAAGATTCTGTGCGCCTGAAAAACAGTATTTTTCTTGCGTTTTGTATGATCGGCGGCATTGCGCTTCTGATCACCGGGATCGTATTTTCCGGGATGGATATGATCCTGCATCTTTTGCAGGTTCCGGCGGATATTTATGAAATGATGTGGGAATATCTCTGGATGGTCTTCTGGGGGATCCTCGCCACATTTTTGTACAATTTCTATTCCTGTCTGCTACGGGCGGCGGGAAATTCGGTTGTTCCGCTTGTGTTTCTGGGGATTTCCGCGGTGCTCAATATCGGGTTGGATCTCTTGTTTGTCGTAGTGCTGAAGCGCGGAGTGCAGGGAGCGGCAGAGGCGACCGTGATCTCGCAGTATGTATCGGGGGTGGGACTTTTTATCTACACGCTGCTTTTCTTCCGGGAATTTTGTCCGCGGCGCGAAGATATGCGGTGGAGAAAAGAGATCTTAAAAGAAATCCTCCATCTGTCTTCGATGACCTGTATCCAGCAGTCGGTGATGAATTTCGGAATCCTGATGGTGCAGGGACTGGTCAACAGTTTCGGCTCGGTTGTGATGGCGGCTTTTTCCGTGGCGGTGAAGATCGACTCGTTTTCCTATATGCCGGTACAGGATTTCGGAAATGCATTTTCCACCTTTGTAGCGCAGAATTACGGAGCCGGAAAGAAAGAGCGGATCCGTGAGGGCATCCGAAGCGCGGTGCGGACGTCGTTTCTTTTCAGTGTCGGAGTCAGCGCTTTGGTTGTCCTGTTTGCAAAGCCGCTGATGCTGATCTTTGTCAAGCCGGAGGAAGTGGAGATACTAAATGTCGGGATCCGGTATCTGCGGATCGAGGGAAGTTTTTACTGTCTGATCGGATTTTTGTTCCTGCTGTACGGGTATTTCCGGGCAGTCAAACGTCCGGGGATTTCCCTTGTACTGACTGTGATCTCCCTCGGAACGCGGGTGGCGCTCGCCTATATTCTCTCGGCAAATGAGGCGATCGGCGTGGACGGGATCTGGGCTTCGGTTCCGATCGGCTGGTTTCTGGCGGACGCGGCGGGGTATCTCTATTACCGGAGGGAAAAGAAGAAAACTTTGTGAAGAATCCGTGCAAAGTCTGGACATGGCAGAAAATCTATTATATGATAGATAAGATATTGAGGTGCAAAGGAAAAGTGAGGATTACGAAATGAATAAAAATCCATATGATGTGCTGGGAATTCCGCAGAGCGCATCAGATGACGAAGTGAAGAAAGCATATAGAGATCTGACAAGAAAGTATCATCCGGATGCGAATGTCAACAATCCGCTGGCAGATCTGGCGGAAGAGAAGTTCAAGGAAGTGCAGGAAGCCTATGATGTGATCATGAAAGAGCGGGAACACGGCGGATCCGGTTACGGATACGGCGGTTATGGCTCCGCGGGCGGGAACAGCTACGGCGGATATAGTTCTTCCGGCGGTTCTCAGGATGTGGAGATGCAGGCTGTCTATAATTTCATCAACACAAGGCGTTATCGCGACGCGCTCAATGTGCTGAACCGGATGCCGAACCGCAATGCGCAGTGGTATTATCTGAGTGCGGCAGCCAACGCGGGGATCGGCAACAACATTCTGGCGAGAGACCACGCGGGACAGGCGGTCAATATGGAACCGAA
>ERZ838827.1373-NODE-1373-length-18883-cov-9.156363_pt1 | contig 18883 bp, 11 predicted proteins | sample MGYA00519881_ERZ838827 | MGnify/ENA primary metagenome ERZ838827 (study PRJEB31850, sample SAMEA3708842) | human gut metagenome | biome: human gut; feature: human-associated habitat; material: faeces | place: China | collected 2014 ...
TCCGCAATAATGATCCTAAAGCCGTAGGACCTTTTATTATGGCTAGCTTGGAATATGAACGTTTACAAAAGTAATTTCCAGCGATGAAAAGGACTATTTTGAAAGGAATGATGTGTTTGCTTCTGCTTGGTGTGGGAGCAGCATCTGTTTATTCACAGCAACAGCAACGCAAAGACACAATCATTGTGACACGTGACGGGACGGGAGACTATCGTAATATTCAGGAAGCAGTGGAAGCTGTCCGCGCTTTTATGGATTATACGGTAACTATATTTATCAAGAATGGTGTCTATAAAGAAAAACTGGTCATCCCTTCTTGGTTAAAGAATGTTCAACTGGTGGGCGAAAGTGCAGAGAAAACGATTATCACTTATGACGATCATGCCAACATCAATAAGATGGGGACATTTCGTACCTATACAGTAAAAGTAGAGGGAAATGACATTACTTTTAAGGATCTGACGATTGAGAATAATGCGGCTCCATTGGGACAGGCGGTAGCCCTTCATACCGAAGGTGACAGGCTCATGTTTGTCAACTGCCGTTTCCTGGGAAATCAGGATACTATTTATACGGGTTCTGAAGGAACACGGCTCTTATTTACCAATTGTTATATCGAGGGGACTACTGATTTTATTTTTGGTCCCTCCACTGCTCTATTCGAATATTGTGAGCTTCATAGCAAACGTGATTCATATATCACGGCCGCTTCAACCCCACAAAGTGAAGAATTCGGATATGTCTTCAAGAACTGCAAGTTGACAGCTGCTCCGGACGTGAAAAAAGTATATCTGGGTCGTCCGTGGCGTCCTTATGCCGCAACAGTCTTTATTAATTGTGAGTTTGGCAATCACATCCGCCCCGAAGGATGGCACAACTGGAAGAATCCGGAGAACGAAAAAACGGCTCGTTATGCCGAATTTGGAAATACCGGTGTAGGTGCTGATACGACAGGACGTGTAACGTGGGCCAAACAACTGACGAAGAAGGAAGTAGCGAAGTATACTCCGGAAAACATCTTTAAAGAAAGTAGTAACTGGTATCCTTATAAATGAGAGAAGCAAGGCGAATGATTGCCAGCCCGCTTGTGATTATCAGTTTCAAGCCTTGAAACTATTAGTTGTATTATAATTATAGATAAATATGAAGACACAAAGACATAAAATGTGGGGGCTGCTGGCAGCAGTTTTCATTCTTTTTTCTGCATTTCGTGCGGACAAACCGGTTATCACTATCTTCATGATAGGCGATTCGACCATGGCTAACAAGAAAATAGATGGAGGAAACCCCGAACGTGGTTGGGGAATGGTGCTTCCCGGATTCTTTTCTGAAGATGTACGGATAGACAACCATGCTGCTAACGGACGCAGTTCCAAGAGCTTTATCAGTGAGGGACGTTGGGAAAAAGTGATTTCCAAAGTGAAAAAAGGAGATTATGTCTTTATTCAGTTCGGCCATAACGATGAGAAAGCAGACTCTACCCGTCACACTGATCCGGGGACCACTTTTGATGAGATTCTTCGCCGCTATGTGAATGAAACCCGTGCCAAAGGTGGAATACCGGTATTGTTTAACTCTATCGTCCGTCGTAACTTTGTACAACCAAAGGATGACGTCATTGCAAAAGATGTTCGTCGTACACCGGGAGAAAAGGAACAACCGAAAGAGGGAACCGTTTTATTCGATACACATGGTGCTTATCTGGATGCTCCCCGCAATGTGGCAAAAGAATTGGGAGTGACTTTCATTGATATGAATAAAATCACTCACGACCTGGTGCAAGGACTTGGACCCATAGAATCTAAGAAATTATTTATGTTTGTCGAGCCCAATCAGGTGCCTGCCTTCCCGAAAGGCCGTGAAGACAATACTCACTTGAATGTATACGGAGCACGAACCATTGCCGGATTGGCGGTGGATGCCATCGGCAAGGAAATTCCGGAACTGGCGAAATATATCCGTCATAACGATTATGTAGTGGCTCAAGATGGTAGCGGTGATTTCTTTACTGTGCAGGAAGCAATCAATGCAGTTCCTGATTTCCGCAAAGAAGTGCGTACCACGATTCTGGTTCGTAAGGGTACCTATAAAGAAAAACTGATTATCCCTGAATCCAAAATCAATATTTCTCTGATTGGGGAAGAAGGTGTGGTATTGACTTATGATGGTTTTGCCAACAAGAAAAACGTATTCGGTGAGAACATGGGAACTTCCGGTTCGTCCAGCTGTTACATCTATGCTCCCGATTTTTATGCAGAAAACATCACCTTCGAGAATTCATCAGGTCCCGTAGGACAGGCAGTTGCCTGCTTTGTATCTGCCGACCGTGCCTTTTTTAAGAACTGCCGTTTCCTCGGCTTCCAGGATACTCTCTATACATACGGGAAGCAAAGCCGCCAATATTACGAAGATTGCTACATCGAAGGAACAGTCGATTTTATTTTCGGATGGTCTACCGCTGTTTTCAATCGCTGCCACATTCATAGCAAGCGCGACGGTTATGTCACTGCTCCTTCTACCGATAAAGGGAAAAAGTACGGCTATGTCTTCTATGATTGCAAACTGACTGCGGAACCGGAAGCTACAAAAGTATATCTGTCTCGTCCCTGGCGTCCGTATGCGCAAGCTGTATTTATCCGTTGCGAACTGGGTAAGCACATTCTCCCTGTCGGCTGGAATAACTGGGGCAAGAAAGAGAACGAAAAAACAGTCTTCTATGCCGAATATGAGAGCCGGGGCGAAGGAGCCAATCCGAAAGCGCGCGCTGCTTTCTCCCATCTGTTGCAAAATCTGAAAGGATATGAGATGCAGACGGTGCTGGCGGGAGAAGATGGATGGAATCCGATAGAGAACGGAAACAAGTTGATAACGGTGAAGCGTTGATTATTGGAAAGCCTGATTATAAGTATAGTGCATGACTGAATAGATTATAATCTTATTCTGTGACATTCTCAAATAAATATTTAGATATCTCATCTTTTATCATGACTACTCTAGGTGAATAGACCTTAATCGGTTTATCAGCTATCTCATGTGCTATCATATTTGCTTTATCAGCTTTACCTACTGTTTGGTAAATTTTGAATAATGCATATAATGGAACAAAACGTGCAGGACACATATTGGAAGCCAATATAAAATGCTTCTCCGCTTCATTATATTTTCTAGTTTTTATATAATTATCACCTATTACAATCTCCATATCATAATCAGCACACATTGGTCTGCCTTCTAAAGCTATCTTTAGACTTTTCTGATTTAAACCGAAAGCGTTAAGAATGTTTGCATAATTATATAGGAAAGTATAATCGTCTTGTAATATTGGATATAGTTTTTCATATTGAATCACGGTCAAGGCAAATTTATCTGATTCTACAGGATAAACTATTATGCTACTCCATTTATATAGTACTATGATTTCTTTTCCACTGAAAGCAAGCAACAAAGCGGTGAAAAATATCATAAAGACTTGTGATACTTTCCTGACTTTCACATTCAGGTTTAAGGAAAGATTAGCAAATGAAAAAAGAGTGTAAATGCTAAAAACAATAACCAGCCATACAAACGGAGTTGATAAAGGATAAGAAAAACAAGCATATACTCCAATGCTAATTAAACAAGTAATAGCAATGTTAGTCTCCGACCTACGATTACGATTATACAGTTTATAAAGAATAACAATGATACTGATGAATACAGTAAATCCCACTATACCATAATTCACAATCAATGCGACATATTCATTAAAGGGACGGAAAGTGTTATCAGCTATCATCACAAATGGACTATCAGGGTGTTTACTAAAGTAATCGGCTTGATAGTCCATATAATTAGCCCAAAAACCCTCATAACCAAATCCGAAGAACGGTTTATCTTTAAACATTTCCCAAGCGCACCGCCAAATAAGCAAACGTCCATCTGCTGAATCTTTCTTTAGTAAATACAAGATGATGCCTATAGTGCCACCAATAATGAGTAGCAATAATACATGTCTACTTCTAATTTTATATCTATAATTGATTATGATAAAAAGAACTATTGTAATCAGAATTCCTGTAATACCACTTCTTGAACCGGATAGGATAATTGCAATTATAGCAGACGTTGATGTGATAAAATAGAAATATTTATGACTTTTAGATAAGGTTGCTTTACCCATAAATAAGCATATTGGGTATCCTGCAGTTAGTGCTGCCGCGTAGGCCCCAGGATTGTCAAAGTTTCCAGTTACGGCAAACCCGGAATAGGTATCAATAAGAGAGAAATACTGTGAAATGCCGTATAGTGATGATAAAATAATTCCTAATGAGATCGCATTATAGTATGTTGGAATAATCCGAGTATAGAGTTCTATACCCGGATTATTTATTTTCCACACAAGAATAAATATGAGCATTAATAAAAATGACAAAATTGCAATACACCATTTATCTTGCTCTGTATATACTTGAGTCCCTATTCTAAATAATAAGGAAGCAATGCAGCAAAAATATAGAATAGCGCGAACTAATAACATTTTGTCATTTTTGGTTATTAAAGGGTATACTTATTCTTTGAATTTATTTTATATTGTTGTCATATTCTGAGTCGGACCTAAAAAGCCATCCGTTAATGATTCACCACTTCTTGTGATTTTTGGGGATTTATATTAAATATTATTCCAGTAATCATCGCCAGTTCTAAAGTGCTCAACTAATCCATCTGTTAATCCTGTACCATCTCTATTGACATATCCTGTCATATAAAAAGTAACTCTTATACCATGTATTTCTACTGTTCCTTCAGCTCCTGCTTTAGCTGTGTTAGAACTGAAACTAGAAGCTTTAGTACTTTTTTGTTGCCAATCACTAAAATTGTCTGCTAGAGCTTTACTACCTAGTGCATAAAGTTTATCACTCGAATACCCAAGTTCTAATTCTAGATTCTTTTTTTCTTCCTCTTCAGCGTTTCCTCTGATTGTTAATTTATTTGTTCCTCTAGTCAAAGGTATATAGTTGATATCACTAGGAGTTTTAAAAGTAGTGCGATTTATTATATCGACAAATTTAAGCATAGCATAGATACTATCTAGGTTAGCTTCCCCTAGAATACGTTTCTTATCAATAGGATTCAAAGTTGATAAATTAATTCCATCAAGTTCTTCCACCTCTACGTTATGTTCTTGTAGAAGTCCCATAATTAATTCTCCTTTTTTAAGAATAGATAATTGATCGTGTTCTTCTTCTTGAACAGAGCAAGAAACAAGAAATAAACTAAAAACAAAAAATAACAAAGTCTTCATGATCGTAATGTTTAAATAATTAATACTCTTTTATTTGATATTATTCACCCAGTATAATTGAGCTAATTGTTTAGAATCTAGAAGTTTATACCTCTTACCGTTTTTATCAGATTGTCTAAAGTATCTGCCGGTATTTTGCTATAGCTCTTTATTTTTTCTACTTCATTTAAGTCTGAGAAATTTATACCTGCAATTTCTGTTATTTCTACTTTTTCATGAGTCAGTATTATATCAATTATTTTGCCTTTTTCTTCTCTTAAAAAGTCGTTTTCACTAATCAAGCTATCTATCTGTTGCTTGAATTCCTTCTCTTTTGCACCATCTTTATTATTACAGGACGCTATTATAATACCACTCAATAGTAGTATCGCAAATAATACACACAGTTTTCTCATCGTTTTTAATAATTTAAAATTTAATAATTGATTCTTCTTTCTTTTTCTGCTTCCATTGTTCCTTTAACATCAAACATTTGGGCTTACTGCACAAAATATCTTCTTTGGCGAATAAATTTGTCCTTGATTGTTCTAAGCCTATCCACTGATTGGCTATGGCTAAACGCATCTCATAGTCTTCTAATTCTTTTAGTGTACGTACACTGTCTAGCTTTTGGGCAAATTCATATTGTAGCATATCCTCCCAATGTTTTTTTGCTCGTTTTTCCGCTCCCTCCTGGCTTATAAATTTGAAATATTTGTCAAGTTGTGAAGAAGATATATTTTTTATAATGCATTCGCTTTCAAGTTTTCTCGAATCAAACTTTTTAAGTCCATCTGTTTTATTTTCGTATTTTGATGCATATTCATCTTGCTTTATTTGGGTATAGCCATCAAGCAATATTTCGACTTGTCTTTCACTTATACCTCCTTCTTGTCGCTTACAAATAATATCTAGAAGTCTACTATGGAAGAAGGATTTACTATAAACGTCCAGCCTCACAAGATCTATTGGTTTATAGGCATTAAATCTGTCCTGTTCTTTTTGATATTTCTCCGAGTCAGTATTGTTTATGAAGTCGAGCGTTCCCCTTTTATTTAATTCATAATTATAAAATAATGAATAGAGCCGGATGCTATCTTGTGGGAAACTAAAACATCCGTTTTTTTTGCATTTCTCTATCTGCTCTGATGTCCATTGCTTCACAGCGGGTACATTTCGTTCAATATAAAATCTCTTTTGTTTCTGCTCGCTTAAAATGTCTTTCATAAACTTTTTCTCAGCATCCTCGTGATGATATTTTTTTGTTCCATAGAACTTCTCTATCTCTTCGCTGGCACTCAATAACTGCCCGACTTGTTGATTAGACAGTTCCAATATTTCTTTATATCGAATTACATTCCTAAGATTTGAAACATATTTTTTATTTTTCTGAGGAAAAGCTAATAAATAGTTGCTACGCTCTTCTGGAGTAAGTAAAGCTGTAATCGTATCGAAGTTCAAATCGTAAAATTCAGATATGATAATAGCTAAAGAATCACCACGCTGCAACGCTATGTTAGCTAAACTGTCATTACGAATAAATAATGATGCAAGTCTTGCTTGTGTTTTTGGTGAAAGAGGTATTTTTTTATTTATCTCATAAATTCTCGCAGCAATAGCTGCAGGAGAATTGTATATTGCTAAGTTTGATTTGTGTTGACATGAAGCCAAGCATAACGCTAAGACTATGTATGCTATTAGTAAATATTTCATCAGTTTATTATATAGTGTTTATAATTAGAAATTTACCACCAATATCGGCTTCCATCGTCCATAACAATGAAAGGACGTTCTTTACCTTCTGAATATTCTGGAATAAGAAGCATCAAAACATTCCGAGGAACATGTGTAAATAACAGAACAGACGACTCCACCGTAGCAGTTTGTACCCCCAAAGACTTCCATCTATTATTCCAATAAAACAGTTCATACTTCTTTCCTGGCCGAAATTGCAGATATTTGTCTTGTTCCGTAATTATGACACTTCTTGTATGAACCGTATCAGGTATTAAGAGTAATTGATGATTGAAACCATTAACAATAGGATAACCCGCTACTTTGAACTTACCTTTATTATAAGTCATGGGAAGAATGACAATGCCTTTTGGCATATTGGAAAATGTTACAGAATCACAGTGCTGCCTTCCCCACCATTCTGCGTTCCATTCACTTTTGCTGAATATACCAGCATATACAATCTGAACTGTGTCTGTAAACAAAGGAACTGTTACATTAGAAATATCCCAATATTCATGAGTTACATCAATATAATTAGGGTGTTGCATATATCCAGGTGGAATATTTTCTTTTCTCTCATACATAGCAAGAGTCTCCTTTTGTTTGGAATAAGTGCGCCGGATGACTTTCGCTGGCTCTCTCGGAAGTTCGTGATTAACAGGCATGTTCATTGTAATATCGAATTTAATCGGATTCATATTTTTCTCAAAAATCGTATTTGAAAAATGTGCGCCAGCAGATGTTGCCCATAATGGAATGGTGACATAGGCGGCAGGAATAGCTTGTGAGCGAAAAATGAAAGTTTCTAACGATGCTACATCTTCACACGGACCTTTCTTACGAAACAGCAATTGTTGGGCACTTAAACGAGGTAGAGGTTCATCTCTATATTCTTTTCCTGTAGTAAATGTAAACCAGTCTTTATAATCAATAGTTGCATAGCTTAAAATATTTTTTAAAGATTTGTTACAGATACTATCTCCCAGCCATTGAAATTGAGTATGATATTTCACTCTCCAATCTGTTATAGGTTCAGTCGTTATCCGATATGGCAATATGTATTCACAAAAATCTTCGAAAGGAATACCCCTATATTCAGAAATCCGCCAAGTATCTACAGCTTGATTTACGTTCTTAATCAGATACTCACTAGATAATACATGTATGTCATAAATTATAGTATCTTTACATGTTAATAATTTATATTTGCTTTTTAACGAATCTATGCCTTTGACCGCTGATTCAAAATCGGAATAATCAAATTCGGAATATTCAATCTTATTTCCACTTAATAAATCTTTCCAATAATATGTCTCGCTGTAGTGAATATCCATATTGGCTACCAAAAAATCGATAGCCTTCATTTTAACTGAATCTTTTTTATTATAAAAGTAATCTAAAGCTTTCTCTAGTTCGACGTGGTTACTACCCGCTTTGACAAGTACAGAATCTATTTCTGGAGAATATTTTCTTTTATGCAAAGTAGATGAATCACATCCTCCTACCAAAATAGAAGCAGAGAATAAGTAAACAATGAAAGATGCAATTTTATTCATAGGCTTTGTGATCTTCTTGAATTGATATAACAAAATTGAAATTTTTACTTTAAAAAGGAGTTCAAATATTGACCAAAGAGGTTCGCAAATCATTCATGTTATCATTTTTAAACTAAAATCAGATCATTTTGAATGATTTCGAAACTTTTACTTTGGATTATTGAGGAATTTACCTACAAATATTCTGCTCTAACACAAAGTTCCAAATCAATTAGTTCTAAACTTTTATTATATCTTATAAAGTATTTCTATTCTGTTAAATAGCCACTAAAGATTGCATAAAACTACAAGTATTTTTCTATCTTTACGGCACAGAATCGAGTGATATGATGAAGAAAACCTTAATTACAGTAATTTTTTTGCTAGCGATTGTGTTCTCAACACATGCGCAGCAGCACTGTTTTTTCACCCACTATTCTACTGAAGATGGATTGTCCCAAAATACGGTGATGAACATCTTACAAGATCACAAAGACAACCTTTGGTTTGCCACTTGGGATGGAATCAACCGTTTCAACGGTTATACCTTCAAAACATATAAGGCCCGTCAGGGAAACTACATCAGTCTGACCAATAATCGCGTAGACCGTATCTATGAAGACCGTTACGGTTTTTTGTGGCTACTGACTTATGATAATCGTGTTCATCGTTTCGACCCGAAGACGGAGACTTTCGAACAAGTACCTGCTGCCGGAGAGGAGGGGAGTGCTTTCAATGTACATACCATTGAGGTGATGCCGAACGGAACCGTCTGGCTGCTGACAGAAAATGACGGAGCCATCCGCATCTTGACTCATCCGAATGAGAATAATCGTCTGACATGGGATATTTATTCCAGTAAGACGGAACTGTTTCCCTCTTTGCATGTATTCAAAGTACATCAGGATAAAGCAGGCAATGACTGGCTGTTGACGGATAACGGCCTCGGCATGATCCGCCCCGGCAAGAAAGAACCGGATTCCTATTTTACGGAGACAAAAGGGAAGTTTGGCGGCATGAACCAAGCCTTCTATGCAGTACAGGAGCGGGATAAGGACATCTGCTTTGCTTCGGATCATGGACGTATCTGGTCTTATCAGAAAGATAGCGGAGAATTTACGTTGATCGAACTTCCTACAAAAGGGCAGATCACTTCCATTCACCCCGTTGCACCGGACGTTTCTGTAATTACTACCGATTCGGATGGTTTCTTTACTTATAACCTGCGGACCAAAACAAACGTGCATTACTCATTTTTGACTTGTAAGGCTTTACCCGCAAAACCAATCCTTTCTGCTTATGTAGACCGTTCTTCGGAAGTGTGGTTCGAGCAGGAAGAACCGGGTGTTGTAGCCCATTTTAATCCCTCGACCGGAGTGGTGACCCGTGAACAGATTCTTATTGAATACAGTAATCCCGAACGTTCCCGTCCGGCCTTCCATATCCATGAAGATGTAAACGGGTATCTTTGGGTACACCCTTACGGAGGAGGTTTCTCTTACTTCGATCCTCAAAAAAAACGATTGGTTCCTTTCTATAACGGACTGGGTAGCCGTGATTGGCGTTTTTCCAATAAGATTCATTCGGCTTTCTCCGACAAACAAGGTAATTTATGGCTTTGCACCCACTCCAAGGGATTGGAGAAGGTGACTTATCGGAATGTACCTTTTGCGATGATGACTCCCATGCCGCATGAACATGAATCATTGCATAATGAGGTGCGTGCCCTGTGCGAAGACAAACTGGGTAATCTGTGGGTTGGTTTGAAAGATGGCATGCTTCGTATGTATGATGCCGATAAAACTTATAAAGGATACCTGACCGAAAGCGGTATCGTTTCTACTACTGGTACTCCCATGTTGGGAACTGTTTATTTTGTTATTCAGGATTCGAAAGGAATAATCTGGATTGCAACAAAAGGAGACGGACTTGTCCGTGCCGAGCCGACTTCTTCCAACGGAATGTCTTATAAACTGACCCGTTATCTTCATCGTGAAGAGGATATGTACAGTTTGAGCGATAATAATGTGTATTGTATCTATGAAGATCATTATGGTCGTATCTGGATAGCTACTTTTGCCGGAGGTATCAATTATATCACGGAGAATGAAGCAGGAAAGACATTGTTTATCAATCACCGGAACAATCTGAAAGGGTATCCGATTGATCCTTGCTACAAAGCGCGTTTCATTACTTCCGATAATAATGGACGCCTGTGGGTAGGTACAACTACGGGAGCTGTTGCTTTTGATGAGAACTTTAAGAAACCGGAGGATGTGCAGTTCTATCATTTTTCCCGTATGCCGAACGATACGCAAAGTCTGAGTAATAATGATGTTCATTGGATTATTTCCACTAAGAAAAAGGAACTGTATCTGGCTACTTTCGGCGGGGGACTCAACAAACTGGTATCTATCAGTAAGGACGGGCACGGAGAGTTCAAATCATATTCCGTATTGGACGGTCTTCCTTCCGACGTCTTGCTTTCTGTCCGCGAAGATAGTAAGGAGAATTTATGGATTAGTACGGAGAATGGAATTTGTAAGTTTATCCCGTCTGAAGAACGTTTTGAAAGTTACGACGAACGTAGTATTACTTTCCCGGTGCGCTTTAGTGAAGCGGCTTCTACATTGACGGCTAAAGGAAGTATGCTTTTCGGTGCCAGTGGGGGAGTCTTTATATTTAATCCCGACTCTATTCGTAAGAGTAGCTATATCCCGCCTATCGTATTCTCCAAACTGATGGTGACTAATGAGGATATTACACCCGGAGATAACTCCTTGTTGAAGGTGGATATTGACGATACCGACCCATTGGTGCTTTCACATAAAGAGAATATTTTCTCCGTTCACTTTGCGGCACTTGATTATACCAATCCGCAGAATATACAGTATGCTTATATTCTCGACGGATTTGAGAAACAGTGGACTTTTGCCGACAAGCAGCGTAGTGTGACTTATACGAATCTTCCGAAAGGAGAGTATGTGCTCCGTGTTCGTTCAACGAATAGTGATGGTGTGTGGGTGGATAATGAACGTATACTGAACATTGTTATTCTGCCTTCTTTCTGGGAGACGCCGGTAGCTTATGTGCTTTATGTTCTTTTTATTCTGATTATTATTCTCGTAGCCGTTTATATCCTGTTTACTATTTATCGGTTGAAGCATGAAGTTTCGGTCGAACAGCAGATTTCAGATATAAAACTGCGTTTCTTTACTAACATATCGCATGAGTTGCGTACTCCGCTTACGTTGATAGCCGGTCCGGTGGAGCAGGTCTTGAAGAATGATAAATTGCCGGCTGATGCTCGCGAACAGTTAGTGGTGGTTGAACGGAACACCAATCGGATGCTCCGTCTTGTCAATCAGATTCTGGACTTCCGCAAGATTCAGAATAAGAAGATGAAGATGCAGGTGCAGCGGGTGGATATTGTACCTTTCGTCCGTAAGGTGATGGATAATTTTGAAGCTGTGGCCGAAGAACATCGGATTGATTTCCTGTTCCAGACCGAAAAGGAACATCTTTATCTTTGGGTGGATGCCGATAAGCTGGAAAAGATTGTATTCAATTTGCTTTCCAATGCATTTAAATATACGCCGAATGGCAAGATGATTACGATGTTTATCCGGGAAGATGAAAAGACGGTTTCTATCGGTGTGCAAGATCAGGGTATCGGTATCGCGGAAAACAAAAAGAAGTCACTGTTTGTCCGTTTTGAGAATCTGGTAGATAAGAATCTTTTCAATCAGGCTAGTACGGGTATCGGACTTTCATTGGTGAAAGAGTTGGTGGAAATGCATAAAGCGACTATTTCCGTTGATAGTCATTTGGGAGAAGGGAGTTGCTTCAAAGTCGATTTCCTCAAGGGGAAAGAACATTACGATAAGGAAGCCGAGTTTATTCTGGAAGATGCGGATGCTCCGGCAAGAATGGGACAGGTAGTGGATATTGCCAATTCTTCCATTCAGTCTGAAACGTTGGTAAGCGATGATTCGGAGAAGATTGATGATGTGTATGGGGAAGAATTTGTGAAAGAAGAGAACTCCAAAGAATTGATGCTGTTAGTCGAAGATAATCAGGAGTTACGTGAATTCTTGCGCAGTATATTTTCTCCGATGTACCGGGTGGTGGAAGCTGCTGACGGTAAGGAGGGGGCAAGCAAGGCTTTGAAGTACCTGCCGGATATTATCATCAGTGACGTGATGATGCCTGAAAAAGACGGTATCGAAATGACGCGTGAACTGCGTGCGGATATGACGACCAGTCATATTCCTATTATCCTGCTTACTGCCAAGACGACGATAGAAAGTAAATTGGAAGGACTGGAATATGGGGCGGATGATTATATTACCAAGCCTTTTAGTGCGACTTATCTTCAGGCCCGTGTGGAGAACCTGCTGATGCAGCGTAAGAAACTGCAAAATTTCTATCGTGATAGTCTGACGCATGTGACGGTGTCTGAAATTCCGGTTGCTCAAGGGGAGACTTTAGCAGGTCATGCATCTGCTGAACCCGTAAGTAGTGCAGCGGAAGAGCCTGCGATGCCGGAAATGTCTCCTAACGATCGTAAATTTATGGATAAACTGGTTGATTTGATGGAGCAGAATATGGATAACGGGGAATTGGTAGTGGATGATTTGGTTCGTGAACTGGCTGTCAGTCGTTCGGTGTTCTTCAAGAAACTAAAAACGCTTACGGGACTGGCCCCTATCGAGTTCATAAAGGAAATGCGTATCAAGCGTGCCGCACAATTGATTGAAACGGGAGAGTTTAATATGACTCAGATTTCTTATATGGTCGGTATCAATGACCCGCGTTATTTCAGTAAATGTTTTAAGGCGCAGGTCGGTATGACTCCGACAGAGTATCGGGAGAAAGTCGGTCGGTAATTGGAGCTTCTTGCTGTTTTATCTCCTTAGAAGTTTCATTGAATAAATAGCGTTCAGCCGTTTCAGCTTTCTTCGGAAAAGCCTTGATAGAAGGTGATAGCGGCTGAAGGCACCATTTCGTACCCTTGCGTAGACGTGCTCTGAGCGGGGGGGCGTGGTTTCAGTTCTTTCAGGTTTATAGTTTGAGTTTCTGCTTTTATAGTCGATAAGCTATGTATATCTTAATTTCTGAACAAAGGCTGGTTGATATGTAGGCAAAGGCTGACTGACGTACGGGCAAAGGCTTGCTGACCCGTCGGCTCAGGCTTGCTGACGTGTAGGCTTAGGTTTGCTGACAAATAAGGTGGGAATGATAGAGACAGTGTTGGCAATATGATGAATGAATAGAGCCTCTGTTTAAGTAAAACAGACCTTTGACTTTTAGTAAATAGAACTTCTGATTGGAACAAATGCAGGCTCTGTTTTTGAAACTGAAAGAGCTGAATGCTGAAATCTCTTTTCGGGGACTACTGCTTTCAGCTGTATCTCCTTCTGACAGGGATTTTGCAGAGATAACTGAAAGAACTGAATACCTGGATTTCAACTTTATTTAGTAGGTGGCTGATTCTTTCATTGTTAGCCTGACAGGCAGGCTTTTTTATAAATTTGTATTAGAGTAAATAGAAAGAAGTACAAGAGTTGTTATGATGATGTACTAGAGTCACTCCAAGGATGTAGAAGATTTAAGGAAAAGATGTATAAGAATTGGATGAATGATGTACAAGACGGGAGTGAATCATGCACTTCTTTGGAAGAATATAAAAAGATAGCGATATTCGAATCCGGACATCGCTATTTTTTTATATACAGTGTCTGAAACAGACACTTAGGGTTTATTAATTATCAGATTTATTCTTTAATCCATCTAGGGTCGCCAGCTTTGGAATCTTTGATATCTTCAGCTCCAACAGTGAAATCTCCACTTTCAGGATTTGTGAATTTAGGGTCTATTTCTGTAGCATTACATGCTGACGGGTCTGTATAAAGTCCATTGGTTGCATCCCATAGGTTTGCACTGTTATGGTAGTAATTCTTAGAATAGCTAGCCTGAGCTTTCATCTTTCCCTTCTTTGCCCAGTATCCTAATGTTCCGACACCGATTTGGGAGAATACACATTTCTCAACAGTTAATTTGCCTGTAGAAGTAGAAACCTTATCCATTAAGAACAATCCATTATTATTGCTGCCTCCATCATAAGAGCATACTTTGTAGAAAGTGCAATTGGTTACACTTACAGTAGCTGATGTCATATTACAACGTAGGAAGGTACGTATACCATTACTAAAGGTTGAGTTTTGGATAGTTAATGTTCCTAATGTCGTATTGGCTCGAAGGTCGAAGCCGTCACCACCGGAACCTGTAATATTATCTGCCCAGCAGTTCTCAAACAAGGCTGTTCCTAAAGTTGCCGTTACATTACAGTAAAGAATCTGATTCTTATAGTTTCTGATTTCGCAACCGCTGACTGTTAAAGTTGAAATATTAGCTCCACCTTGCAACTCTATGAAGTTTGAAACCAACTCTTCTGCTCCCGGAGTGTCACCACGGAAAATTACATTGTTGATTTCTATGGAAGAAGCGCCGGCTTCAGGTTGTAAGCGGCCATAGATGGTAGGCATGTTTGCCTTGTCATAACCGCTGATGATAACAGATTTGTTTAGTGCATAATCTCCCAAAACAAACGAACCGGATACAAGAACGATGTTTGCACCATCTGCTGCTCCTTCGAGTACGGTAGCAAGATCATCACCTTCATATACAGGAGTCTTTCCCTGAAAGTCAATGGCTGTTTTAAATGTAACGGTACCACGGAGCTTATCTACATTGTATAACTTGGCTGTATACGATGTGCTTTCTTCCAGTCCGTCTATATAAGCCTTTTTGTTGGCTATATCTGTACTTTTCAGAGTATATGTTATGTCTGCTTTTCCATCTGCACTCAGCACGATTTTGGTTGCCGTTGCATCAATAGCATCCCATGTAAGCGTTACTGCATGTGCTTCTATATTTTCGTCTTTCACAGAATTGAAGATATTCTCTGCTTCTGTCATGAAGGAAACAGCCGACCATTTTGATTCATTGATCTCTTCACTCAAGGCTCTGATTCTTGCTGTATATTGAGTTTCACCCAATAGTCCTTCTACAGTATATGTGTTGTCCGTAATCCCTTCATATGTTTTCGGAGTACCTTCGAAAGTCATATCTTGATTTTCATAAAGCTCGATCGTATATGATGTGGCATTTGTCACTGCTGTCCATTTAAACTTTACATTTGTCTTTTTCTGGATAACAGCTTCTACATTTGTCGGTGAGAATAATCGGTCAAATATTCCCGTCGTGACTTCGTCATCCGGTTCTGAACAGCTTACTGTAAAGGCAGACAGAACCAGGCTAAATAATACTGTATATATATAATTCTTTTTCATAATTCATTCATCATTAATAGTCATAATCGTTTGTTAGCACACCGTTACTTCCGTCTATAAATACTTTCCAGATAGGCCAGAATTGCTTGGTATCGGGATTGTTATCATACAATTGGTCAATAAGCAGCAAAGCAGCAGCCTGGTCTGCAGATTCTTTCGGTACAATCCATTCCTTACTTTTAGAGTAGCCTAATGTTTGTCCTATTTCATCTGTATCTCCATGGTTTAATCCATACATTTTGTAGGAAGTTGCATCTGTTCCATCCAAGCCCTCATTATAATAGATTTTCAAAGGAAGATCAGCGTATTCACCTTCACGGTTATATAATCGTGTCATTTTCTCTTTGGCTTCATTCATTTTACTTCCTAGAAGATTCCAACGGATCAGGTCGACTTTGCGTATTGCTTCTCCTGCAAATTCAAATTTACGCTCGTCTACAATTACGTTAAAGAATGCATTCTGACTGGCTTTTGCCTTCGTTAATATAGCACTTGCTTTTTCGGCCGGGTATGAACGGTCGAGAATTGCTTTCAAATATTTTCCTGCATCAGACGATCCTTTAGGACCTTCCAGTTCATTGATAGCTTCTGCTGCCATTAAATAAATATCAGCCATACGCATTACTTGCCAGTTCATGCCATCATCATTTGAAGAGTCAACTACACGGTTCATCCACTCGAAACGAACTTTACCAAAACTCCATCCACCCCAGCATTTATTGGGTGCTTTCCAGGCAATGTCTCCATCGTTGTCACTTGTCCATTTAAAAGGTACACAAGTGATATCACGACGAACATCTTCTACATCATAATCATAAAACAAAGTCGGAATAGGGCCGTTTATGCCTCCTTTGGCTAGTTTTGTCCATTGGTCTTTCTTTTCGTGTTTCACTCCCCAAGTGTAGATGACACGTCCACGGGATGCCGAAAATGGAATCTCGAAAATAGATTCTGCTCCTGCAATTGTTCCTTCAGCACATAGTGCTTTAAAGTTAGCTTCAAATGTGCCTAATGTGTTATAGCCTTTGCTGATGATGTCCAGACATTCATTTTTTGCAATTGTATATAGTTCCTGTCTTTCTGTTGCATCTTCTGTATTGTAACGGATCCCATCCGGATGTTGTGAGTAACCTGCCGCAAATAATGCAATTCTCGCACGTAATCCTTTGGTGAAGGTTTGGCTTACTCGTTCTGTTGATTTAGTAAAGCTGTTTTCGTTAGGCCAGCCTACGTAGTCTTGTGCTATAAGTAAGTCGTTCAACAGTCTTCTCATGATAACCATACGGTCGGTCTTAGGCAAGTCGATTGTTTCTGTGGTGTTGGGCTCAAAACGGGCAGGGACATCACCGAACGCTTTAATCAGATCGAAATAGATAAAAGCTCTTAAGGTCAATAGTTCACCGTAAAACTGGCGCATATTGGCGTTACTCATATCGCTGTACTCGTCCATACCGGTTATAGCGCTGTTTGCACGTTCTATGGCTTCATAAAGTTTGGCCCAAACGTTGTTGTCCGTATTCATGTATTGATTATCGGTAGTGGCATTGTATGTTACCAAGGCTCCTTCTTTATCAGTGAAAGCTCCTTTCTTCCCCGTATTATTCCAGATTTCACAGTCGCTGTTGACTCCGAAGTAGGCAATATAACGTCCACGATAAGAGTTTGTTTCACCGAATGACTGGTGCAGTCCCATCACTACATCATTGACCAAAGCCTCGTTAGAAAAAACTTCTGTCTTTTCCATAGATGACTTTTTGGAAGTATCTAATATGTCATCACAAGAAGAAAAAGCAAATAGTGATGCTGCTAATGCTGTATATAATATTTTTTTCATTACTTACTAGTTTTACTGATTAAAAATTAAGGTTCAAACCGATTACAAACTGACGGCTCTTAGGATATGCTGAATAGTCTACACCCGGAGTCAGTTGGCTGCCATTTCTGCGGCAAGTAGAAACTTCCGGATCGTAACCGCTATATCCCGTGATACAGAACAGATTGTATCCCGTTACATAGAAACGAAGGTTATTGATTCCAACTTTCTTGGTTAGATGAGCAGGCAGAGTATATCCCAATGTCAAAGTGCTCAGACGAAGGTATGAACCGTCTTCAACAGCCCAATCCGAGAATACGAATTTGCTCATATAAGGTGACCACATCGTGGTGTTCTCGTTCATTTGCGCCAATTGGTTCATGTCTGTTACCAAATTGCCGTTTCCGTCAATATTAGTCCAACGTTTTGCAGCGGACATTTCAGAAGTCATGTTTCTGTATAAGTACTTGGAAGTAGAAGTTGTTTCGATCTTATTAGCGTTATAGATGTCGTTACCATAGCTCCATGTAAAGTTGGCTGCCAGGTCGAAACCATATAGGCGGGCATTGATGTTGAATCCACCTGTATGCAGGGGATTGGCATCGCCAATGATCGTTTTATCCTTTTCACCATTCGCATCTCCACTATTATCCAAATCTTTTAGTTTCATCATACCTGGGCGCGCAGTTCCTACGGCAGAAGATTTGTTGACGTCTTTCTTCAGAGTCCAGGTATCGGTTGTTGCATCATAACTCTCAAAATCGGAAACCTCATAACGTCCGGCACTTACATAACCATACATTTTTCCAACAGAACCACCTACTTCCGGCAAGAAATCCTGACCTATTTCTGTAGAAGCCCAATAAGATTGTGCTTGTTCGTTAGTAAGCTTCTGTAAAGAACCGAGAGATTTGATCTTATTTTTATTAAAACTGATATTGGCTCCAATGCTCAGACCAAAATTCTTTTTATCAACGGCTACCCAGTTGACGCTGGCTTCAAGACCTTTGTTTTCAGTCTCGCCCATGTTACGGTATTGGTAGTTATAACCAGTTCCGGATGTCGGGAACATAATTAACAGGTCTTTTGTATTATTCCAGTAGCCTTCAATTGTTCCGCTTAATCTGCCTCCTAAAGTAGTGAAATCCAAACCGACATTTCTTGTAATGGTTGTTTCCCAGGT
>ERZ838827.1428-NODE-1428-length-18106-cov-5.767104_pt1 | contig 18106 bp, 17 predicted proteins | sample MGYA00519881_ERZ838827 | MGnify/ENA primary metagenome ERZ838827 (study PRJEB31850, sample SAMEA3708842) | human gut metagenome | biome: human gut; feature: human-associated habitat; material: faeces | place: China | collected 2014 ...
GAACTGTAATTTTATCCCTTGACAAACCCATAGCCGACTGCTTTCTTTTTCGTCCCCGAAAAAGGCTCGAAAAGTGCAGGAAACGCAGTCATACCAACGTTTCCAATGCATCGATCACACGGACTTCAACACCTCCGGCACAATCGGCCCACGTTCGCTTTCGCACTCGAAAGCGGGTACACACTCGGCTTTTGGAGAAGAATCGCACACAAGGGCACACACGGCGAAACAGGGGCTGTTTCGGATGGGGGTGGTATCACTACCCTCAGAGCGTTCCGCACGTTTCGGAAACCCTGCGTGGCCAGGGGGTAGAACGGCAAACTTTGCCACTTTTGGGTCTTGGCTGGGGGGTGCTCCCGAAGAACGCAGAGAGCCTCGGAACAGCGATGCGCTCATGCGTGTCGCTGTTCCGAGGCGTCGCGGCCCCGCTGGGCTGCGTAACCTTTTTCCTCTTTTGTTGAAATTGCACTTCTGCGCCCCGCACCCAGGGCTTTCTACACTTGCAAGGTGTGGGGGTGTTACCACTGCTCTCGGTATGCTTGGTGCATTGCCAAAGTGTTCCGTGCGCAGGTTTCAAAGCGGCTTACATTTGCTCCCACAGTCAGGAGTTAGTATAACATACCTACCTTCCCTCAAAGAATCGCACACAACGTCTCACACGCTAAAGGAGAGAGCTTTTCCTCTGAGGCCACAGTTGTCCTCTGATTTACCATCAGATTTTTACAAATATGTCAACTGCATCAATAATTCTGCCCGTAAATTTTGTTGCAACTGCTTTTGCTGTATGGTACGATGAAGTCAGGCAGACAGGATAAACACGGCTTTCATTCGTACTGGAGGAGGTGTAAACGGCGTATGATTCACTCGAAACCAAAGCGGCTACTGCTCATCAGCCTGATTGTTGTCATTTTTTGTGTGCTTGCTGCCATGACGCCGCTGGGAGCTCGCACTTCTATGATAATCCGGTTTCAAATTGCAGAGTTGTCGGCCGACAATTCCAATGACGAATACGATATGGATTTAGAACACTTTTATGTGCGGAATCAGAAAACGATCCACAGCTTGAAACAGATGCTTTTCCGAACCTCCTGCGAAAGAATACCCATGCAGACGGTTTGTGCAAGTACATTAGTGAGTCCAAGCTACTATTTGGGGGAACGATGCCTTGGCGCTGATGTGTTCTATGACTATCAGTTTGGGCCAGTCAGGTATCTTTTGGTGTTCAAGGATTCTGATTACCGTACTTGGCGTACCTATATTGATTCCGTATACCATTCCGGAGGAACAGGAACTGGTATGGTGGCAGACTAACAACGTTTCAGACAATCATTTCGCAAAACAATAGTGATTTATTGGAGGGATAATTACTATGGGAGATATTATTTATAAAGCTTTAACTGATATATTTGGTAATTTTATTGTTGCTACAGTAATACTCCCTACTGCGATTATTTTCGTCGCTTATCTGATATATATCATAGTCATGACTATTAAAGAGCTTAGAAAGAAATAATTCAAGAACAGAAAAGAGATGAGGGGTCTTTTTTCTCCTGTTCTCATGCAGTTTGCATGATTGCCCTCCACACTTGACCCAGTTTTGACCCAGAATCCGAAAAAAGCGGGCAGGTCTGGACGGAAATAATGGAAAACCCGCCGAGCGAATGGTGGTAAAAAGCACAAATCGGAGCCGAAACGACTCCGATTTGCCCTTGAGACTGCCTCATAACCCGGAGGTCGTTGGTTCAAGTCCAGCCCCCGCAACCACAAAATCACCGCTTTCCAGCCGGAAAGCGGTGTTTTTCTCTGCCCTTTTGCAACTTTGGGGGACGTCCCCATTTCCTGGACACCGAGGTGACCCAAACCGTGACCCATACGGGCAAAAAACGTGCCCGGAGGCGGTGTTTTCGCCTCCGGGTCTTCATGCTTTTTGGAGAGATTTTGGAGAGTTTACAGCGCCGCCGTCAGGACCTTCTCCATGGTCCTGGCCGCCTCCTTCTGGGCCGCCGTCGTGACATGGGCGTAGGTGTCCAGAGTGAAGCCTGCGCTGAAGTGTCCCAGCATCCCAGACACTGTCTTGATGTCCACGCCGTTCTGTAGGGCCAGGGTAGCGAAGGTATGCCGGAGGTCGTGGAACCGGACCTTGGGCAGTCCCGCTCGTTTCAGCACCCGGTGGAGCATATGCAGGACGCTGTCCGGCGAGATTGGGCCGCCGGTGGGTGAGGGGAACACCCAGGGACTGCTGCCGACTTTTTTCTTCTGCTGTTTTAGGACAGCTATCGTGTCCTCCGCCAGCGGCAGCGTCCGGTAGGCGTTCTTCGTCTTGAGCGGGGCCTCCACGACCTCGCCGTTGATCCGGGCGATCTGCCGTTTCACCCGGAGGTTGCCATGTTCGAAATCGATGTCCTCCCACTTCAGGCCGAGTAGCTCACCCCGCCGGAGACCAGTGGCCAGCTCAATGTAGTACATCTCGAACACGCCGCTATCTTTGGCTTCTCGCAGGAATGAGGCCAGTTGCTCCACCGGGAGAGTTTTCATCTCCCGATGTTCCAGCTTCGGCAGGGCGCAGCCCTCAGTGGGGTCTGCTACAATCAGCCGTTGCTCTTTGGCCAGCTTCATGGCCGAGGCGATGATTTGATGAATGTTCCGCACGGTTTTGGGGCTCAGGCCCTTAGCCTGATGCTTGCTCTCAATTCGGTCCACCCGGCCTTTTTCCAGCAGCTTCTTGTAGAGCTTCTGCAATTCCAGAGAAGTGAGCTTTTCCAGGGGGATTTTGCCGATATTAGGCTTGATGTGGTTGTCGATGTACCCCCGGTAGGTTTGGTGAGACGATGGTCTCACTTTGATTTTTGCGTAGTTCTCAAACCACTCGTCCATCCAGGCACCTACCGTGTATTTCCCGGCTTTGGTGACGTCCAGATTTTTGGTTTCCTCGATGGCCGCTTTCAATTTGGCCTTTGCCTCTGCCTGGGTCCGGCCCAAGACGTTCTTGTAGATGGCTTTGCCGGTTTCCGGATCGTGCCCGGCGGTGTAGCGGCCCTCCCATCGACCGTCTTTTCTCTTTCTGATGTTCCCCTCTCCGTTGGCGCGTTTCTTCGCCATGGCATCCGCCTCCTTTTACGACTCGCTAAGCGCCTCGCTCCGCTCGGTTGCGCGCATGCATGAGCCTGCGGGCTCTCATCAACGACACAACATACCACAGAAAGAAGAAATAGCCAGGGCTTACAGCCACAGTTATCAGAAATTTAAGAAAGGGCTGCCGGCGGCAACCCTTTTTCTTTGTATAGCGTATCAATTTTTGATATGGGGATGCCCCGCTTTGGCTCTTTCTATGACCTGCTTTTCCTCCTCGTCCTCAAAACAGTAGGGCTCGATTTCTCCGACAATCCCCATACCCAGCCGAAATCCAGCGATGAAGGATGTCAGAGAGGTTTCCTCCCGCAGTTCATTCTCCAGATCCGCCAGCTGGAGCAAAGTCTCCTGGTCTTGCTGGCCTAACCTTGCTTTGATCTCTCTGTAGGTCCGTTCCATCTCCGCCCGGACTTTTTGAAGCTCCGGTTCCTTGCAGAACCTTGCGTGCAGGGCTTTCATGTAGTCGTACATGATTGTCACCTCCCATCAGCGACACAACATACCATGATGCACGCTTAATAGCCAGGGGACCTGGCGGGAATTTTCAGAAAAGTAACAACTTGGCTGCCCGGGCCCTGCGGACAAAAAGCTGGACCGGGAAGGGGCAAGGATGTATCCATATGAAGAGCGGATGCGGGCGGTGAAAGCATACATCGCATCCGGGTATCAGGCCAATCAAACGATCCGGAAGTTGGGGTACCCATCCCACGAAGCACTGCGGGGCTGGTACCGGGAGTATCGGGAAAACGGGGATCTGCACCGGGAATTCATCAGAGCGCCTCTGCACACGGAGGAGCAAAAGGCAGCGGCTGTGGCCCATTATTACGCTAACGGATGCAACTATACCCAGACCTCCAAAGCCCTGGGGTATGTGGATCGGGAGCGGCTGCGTCAATGGGTACTGGAATCCGGTCCGCCGGAGGGCCAGCCTTGTATCTTCAGGCAAAGTGCCGTAAAATGTACACCAGAACAGAAGCGCGAAGCCGTGGTGGAATTCTGCGCCAGAGGCGGCGGCGCCGAAAAGATCGCAAACAGATACGGAGTGAGCCACTCCAACCTGTATTTCTGGCGGGAAAAGCTGTTTGCCGGGGAGTGTACAGATGAGATGAAAAAACCGGAGGAACCGCTGAGCGAGGCGGCATTGGAGGCATTGCGGGCGGAAAATGCCGCGCTGGTGGAAGCGGTGGAGTCTCTGCGGCGAGAGAACATGGAGTTGGAGAAAACCCGCCACCGGCTGCAGCTGGAGGTAGATGTCCTGAAAAAGGCGGACGAGATCCTAAAAAAAGAAGAGGGCGTCAATCCAAATAACCTGAGCAACCAGGAAAAGGCCGCAGTGATTGACGCCCTGAGAAACGCATATCGGCTGAAGGAGCTTCTGGACTGCCTGCATCTGTCCAAAAGCAGTTACTTTTACCAGGAACGAGTGTTGAACAGACCGGATAAATACCAAAACCTGCGGCAGGAGCTCCGGGAGGCCTTTGCGGCTGTGAATGGCTGCTACGGCTACCGGCGACTCCACGCCGTCTTGAAAGGCCTGGGACGCAGCGTGTCCGAGAAGGTCATTCGCCGTGTGATGAAAGAGGAACGCCTTGTGGTCCGAAACATCAGACGCCGGCACTACAACTCCTATCTTGGCGAGATCAGCCCGGCGGCGCCCAATCTTATCAACCGGAATTTCCATGCGGAAAAGCCAAACGAGAAGTGGCTGACAGATATCACGGAATTTCGTTTGCCTGCAGGCAAAGTGTATCTTTCACCGATCATTGACTGCTTTGACGGCATGGCGGTGACCTGGACGATCGGGACATCTCCCAACGCCCGGTTGGTCAATTCTATGCTGGATGCGGCTATTTCCGGGCTGCGGGAAGGAGAACGGCCCGTCCTCCATTCGGACCGGGGCGGGCATTACCGCTGGCCGGGCTGGATCCAGCGTATGAGAGTGGCCGGCCTGCGGCGCTCCATGTCGGCGAAAGGCTGTTCTCCGGACAACGCCGCCTGCGAGGGATTCTTTGGGCGGCTGAAGAACGAGATGTTCTATGGAGTTTCCTGGGAGGGCGTATCCCTGCGGCAGTTTATTTCCATCCTCGACAGTTATCTGCACTGGTATAACCGGGAGCGCATTAAGCAGTCCCTCGGCTGGCGCAGCCCCATGGATTTCAGGCGCAGCCTGGGGCTGACTTGTTGATTCGTTTCTACATCATTTGGTCCAACTTTTCGTCCGCTGCCCCCCGGCTGGAATCTTTAGCTTTGTTTTCTGTGCCGCAATTTCTGAGGGGGAGCCTCTGCTGGAGCCACGAGGCAAAACCGCAGAAAGCCGTGCATATCCCCAGCATGACCCCTACTTTTTGTCCATGCCTCTAAGCATTCCGGGAATGTGACCGCAAACGTGATTCCCGCTTGCTGTTTTTGACCCCACTTCACAGCCATGTAAAAATCCCCGTAACTGCCCGCACTGCGGGCAGTTGTGACTTGGCCGGGGGACACCCGTGACCCCCGGCTTTTATCCTGCTTTTTCTTTCGGCCTCCGCAAATTCCCGAAACGAGGCCCAGACCGTCGGGGGTGCATGGCTGCTGCCCTCTGCCGAAAGAGGGCACACAGCGGCTCATAGGGCCAAACATGGGCGGTTTTTTCTTCTCTCTGCCTTTCGGTCCACAGGCCGTCCAAAGTGGGTCCGGGCTTCCGCCCGGAACTGCGGCTGGCGTATAGCCGGACGCGATGCTTGTCTTGCTCAAACAGGTGAGGATTTTCTCATGGAGAAGCCAATTGCGGTCATAGGAAAAAACGTTATAGGAAGCATAGCTTACAACACCTCATTTTACGACCTTTTTCCCGACTTAGAACAAACTGATGGAGGCGAATCAGTTCCTCTTTGGCCAGGACAGCTACTCCGCATCAAGGATTGCTCATCCACCATGAAATAGACATAGTCTGGCATCATAATCGATGGGGTCTGCATACCAAAGAGTATAATAGGGGACAGGATAAGCAACCGATGGGTCTCAAAGTTGACGGCCGAATCGAAGTGGACGTTGCCGGAAGGACACATGGCGCATAAGGCCTGGTACTCCTGCAAATACGTACAAAGTGCGGATGCTCTGCTGTCAGGCAGGCATGGGCAACCTGCTGGGTTTCCAACTTCAGCAGAACCCCCATAGATATTGCCTGCGTCGCCTTGGATTTCGCAATTTTGTGACTATTGCTTTTGCTCAATCTCCAGGAAAGCTTTTCCTACATAAGTCAAATGATCTCTCATTTTCTCTACTGCCAAATCTGGATTGTTCTCCTGAATTGCCTTCCAGATTTCTTCGTGCTGAGGCGTAGAAGTTTGCTTTACGGTCGGTGCCCCAATCTCTACTTTTGCCATCCATTCATTCATCCCATCCAACAGTAACAACAAGGTTTGCTGCAAAAAGCCATTTTGAGAAATTTCTGCAATCGTCATATGGAACTGTGCATCTGCCGCCAATCGCTCCCTATGATCCGCGGTTTCTTTCATAATACGGTAAATATCGTATAGCTTCCTTTTTTCTGCTTCTCCAGCTTTTTGTGCAGCCAGACGTACAATGGCGCACTCGATCGCAATTCGAGCCTCTGTCAGCTCTTCCACATTATCATATCCGTACTTACTGGAAAGCTGCATTTTACGAGTGTAAAAGTTATCAGGACTCCGAGCAACAAACATCCCTTCCGGCACACGGATATCGATAAAACCGAGAATATTTAACGCTCGAGTCGCCTCTCTGAGCGTGTTACGCCCAACTTCAAACATCTCGCAGAGTTCCTTTTCAGAAGGCAATCGTTCTCCGGCTGGAAACTTTCCCGATACTATCAGGTCTATCAACTGTTTTGCAACCAGATTTGCCATATTTTCTTTTCGCTTAATAGGGCGTATACTAGCCACTTTCGCCATTTGAAATTTCCACCTTACCATAAAACATATAAATTTTTGCCGCAACATGCAAGATATACATTATTATAATATATATCACTTCCGCCTAGATTTGTCCATCTTTTGTTCTTTTTAACACATCTCAAGGCATACTGTGTACTTGTAAGAAATAGACCTCTCGCGCTTGCTGGTGTCTTGATCCACCCCGCTGCCGCAAGAGGCCTATCTCTTGTACAATTGTGCAAAGACTTTATAGAATTTTAGAGTAGCTCACCAATCACAATCTCAGCGGTCAGATTCACAAGGGAGCCTTCCGCAAGACGGCCACCCAAAACAGTTCCTGCAGAATTACTGAACGTAACATGCAGATCGTGCGTGGATTTACCATTTGGGGAAGTATAAACAGTCCCTTTTACCGAGCAGAGTTCCATGACACCCTGACGCCCTCCCCAGGCACGCGGTTCCTGATCATAGCCGTAGACAATTTCTTCGCCTGTTGTAGACATTAGACACTCATTAAAAATGCGAACCTCTTTCAGACTGCCAATGCCACTCAACAATGCCGCATTCTGGAAGTCATACTTTTGACAGCTTTCCAGGATTCCGCGGAGCAAGTCTTCTCCAGGGCCCAGCCGTATAGCAAGGAGCCGCCCGATTTTATGGTTCATTATAGCAGGCATAATATCCTCCTCAATCAAAGCTGTGTCGGTGCAAATACAAAAATATTGACACTGTCATCCCATTTTCTGGCCATATCAATCCCTTCGATAGTGCCGATCATAACGGTGGCTTTTTCTAAAATGCGGGTACCTTCGGGTAAGTGACCACCATGGGCGAACCCGTCCGGGTCCGAAAAAAAGCAGTGCATGTGGCAGGATACTGTCCCGGCCGAATCGTGACAGATGATGCCTTCTACAGAGTTTAGCGTCTGCGCACCCAATAAGCCGCCAAACCACAGCGGCTCGTCCATATAGCCGAATTTCAGCCGGCCGTCTTCCACGCCGATGGGAGCTGCGGTATATACAGCAGCCTTCTGAAGCCTTCCAACCGCACCATATACAAACCCATTTTTGATTCCTGCGGCTTCACATGCTTCAGAAATTTTTATTAAAAGATCATCTCCGGCATCTAACTCAACAACAAGTAAATCTTTTAAGTGTCCGCATGCTGTGAAAACCATATCCGATTCTCCAATCCGCTTTAAAGTTCCTGCATATCATCACATGAAAATCAAAGCCGTTTCTCTTTTCTGAAGATTTCCTCCATTTCTCGGCGAATCTTGACGCCCTCATTTGTCTCATCAAACTGCACGTCATTCCAGGTAATCAGCTGCCCTTTTTTCACGGGGCGGATGATCTTCATCTTTTCGCTGAGTCCCATGGGGAGCGCACACTGCCGAAGACTTTCATCTGCAGAGAAAAACTCTCCGTGTGCGCAGAAGCCACCCTCGCCATCTAGGATCTCTCCGGGGGTCAAATCCTTTTTACTGATGGAAACCACATCCGTAGCAAAAAATTTGGAGCGCCCAGTAGCCTTTCTGGAAACAGCAATTGCCGCAGCAGTAACACCAAGCTCCAGGCCGATGCCATGTACAGGCAGCATATAAGCCGAGTATTGATGCGTATCATCTGTGGGATACCAGGCTTTGATTACCGCATCTTTGGTCATCGGTCGGCCATCCGTATGCATGACTACGTACATGCCGGCGCGGAAGGCTCCCGGAACTGGAGCGGAGACACCCCGGTCCGGATAGTTGGGAGCGCAGACCTCCATTACGCCAAAATGCGAGAGCTTCCCGCCATCGGCTTTCGGCTTTAGAATGTTCGGCAGATCTGCATAGCCGGCTGGATAATAATGCAGACCTCCTTCGGGGGCACCCAGGCCTGTGGCGTTTGCAACCACGCACATTTCGATGGCGCCCTTGGTGTTATCCAAAAACGAGCAGTATCCCTTCGGGTTCATGCCAAAACGGTGCGCTTCTTCAACATCGTACCCAAATCGCTCAAACACAATGTCCGTCGGCGGCAATTCCTTATCGCCCTCCGTGTAGGGCCTCCACTCACCAGCAGAACAGACCTCGAACCCACATGTCCGAGCCCAGTCAATTAAGCTGCATAGTTTTGCGGGCTGGTCACCATAGGCATAGGACAGAATAATTCCTGCTTCATCGGCCATTCTGTTCAGAATGGGACCGACCGCTGCCATGCACTCAATATTGACCATGATGATATCCTTGTGGTACTGGCAGGCCATTTTAACATTATGGATTCCTGCATAGGGATTTCCTGTCGCATCGACCAAAATATCAATGAAGTCAGATTTGAAAAGCTCGTCCGCATCGGTCACAATACAAGTCGTGCCATTTCGTGCCGCTTCCTCAAATGTTTTCGCGCTGTATCGCTCCTTGGGCCACTCCATCAAGTCACAGGTTTTTTGGGCCCGCGCAGGATTCAACTCGGCAACACCCACTAGTTGCATTCCCGGAATTCTGTCCAACTGAACGGTGAATGTAGAAGGGAATCTTCCGAATCCGATCATACCCAGCCGAATGGACTTTCCCTGTGCCGCTCGTTTCTGAAGCTCCTCATAATAATTCGTCAGGCTCATCTTTCAGTTCTCCTTTTTATATTATATTCCCGGAGTAAATATTAGAACCAATATGTAGAATACCTGTTTTCAGAATTTCACATGATCTTTTCCCTTAAGATGGAGCATCTCCCGCGCCTCCTGAGGAGAAGCAATTTCATAATCCAGAGATTCTAGGATTGTTTTAATTTTTGCGACCTGCTGCGCATTGCTGGTTGCCAGATCCCCATTGGCGCGGATATAAAGACCGTCTTCCATACCGACGCGAACATTGCCGCCTTGAATCGCCATCATGGTTGCAAATCGGAACATTCTACGCCCGCCAGCAACCGTGCTGTACTGAATATCGTTCCCCAAAAGCTTTTTGGCTTGGTCAATCATAAACAGCATGGACTCTCCGCCCATGGGAAATCCGCCCATGACGCCGGGAACAAACTGGATGTAAATAGGTTGTGTAATGATCCCCTCCTTTTTGAAATAGGCCAAGTTGCTCAATTGACCATAGTCGAAGACCTCATATTCAGGCAATGTCCCGCACCGGTTCATCGTGCGGATGCAATACTCCATGTCTTTGAACGTATTTTTAAATACGTTGTCATAAGTCCGGGTTAGATAGGGAAGCTCCCAATCATAAAGCGGTTGATCAATCCCCTTTGCGAGCTTGTGGTAGCAAAAGTTCATGGAACCACTGTTTGCGGAGGCCATTTCCGGCTGAAATTCCTCAATCACAGAAAATCGCTCTTCCGTACTCATGCCGTTTGCTCCGCCTGTTGTAATTCCAATCACAGCATCCGTCTCCTCCTTTATGGCGGTGAGGATCTGGCGAAATGTTTCAAAATCTCCAACAGGCATTCCGTCAGCTCGGCGGGCATGGATGTGCACAACGGCCGCTCCCGCCTTAGACGCATCTATCGCTTGCTGTGCGATTTGTTCCGGGCTGGCAGGGAAATAGGGTGACATGGACGGCGTATGGATGGCCCCCGTAATTGCCGCAGAGATAATAACTTTTTTAGGCTTACCCATTCAGACGAGTCCTTTCTTTTCGTATAAGCAAGACTAGAACCTCCTGGAATATTGGAGAGGAGACCAGCCTTGTAATAAGTTTGCTGCCTGGAGTACCCCCCGCCTTATGCATACAGGAGATTCGGTAGGAAGGTGAGGATCTGCGGGAAGAAGGAACAGACAATCAGCATTGCAAAGATCATCACAATGAACGGCATACACGCCTTCGCAATTCGCAGGATATCCATGCCAGTCAAAGAGGATACCACATACAGGTTCAGACCAACAGGCGGGGTTAGTACGCCGATAGAGAGAGTGACAACCATGATGATGCCGAATGCTAGAGGATCAACCTGGAGACTCAGTGCGATGGGGAGCAACACAGGGGTGAGAATCATAATCGCCGAGCCGGCGTCCAGGAACATACCCGCGATTACTAAAAGCACATTCACGATGACTAGGAACACGGCGGGAGAGTCCGTAATGGAATAGACGAAATCGGCCATCATCTGCGGAATATTCATAACGGTGACTGCCCAGGACAGAAGACTGGCTGTGGCGATAACCACCAGCACCATTGCGGCGGACTTGGCACTATTCACGAAGGTTTCCTTGAGCTCTCTGAGCGGCAGAGTCCGATACACCACACAGCTCAGAAACAGCGCATAAGCCACTGCTAGAATTGCGGATTCCGTCGGTGTGCACATGCCAGTCAAAATGGTTCCCATGATAATAACCGGTAGCAACAGCGTGGGAGCCGCTATTTTAAAAGATTTCCAAACTTCTGACGCTGTAGGCTTCGGCTCTGCAGGATACCCGTGTTTGCGGGCGAAGAAATACGAGTAAATCATGAACATGATGCCCATCGCAATTCCGGGAACATATCCGGCAGAAAACAGCTCCACAATGGAAACATTTGCAATTACACCATAGATAATCATCGGAATGCTGGGCGGAATAATCGGCCCGATAGAGCCGGCTGCAGCTGTCAATGCGCAGGAAAATTCTTTGGAATATCCCCGGTTTACCATTTCTGGGATCATAATTGCGCCAATCATCGCGGCCGCAGCGGATGCGGACCCCAAAATTGCGGCAATAAACATACAGGAAATCGCCACGGTAAACCCAAGCCCGCCATGCACCCATCCTAACAGACAGTTTGCAAAGCGCACCATTTTCTTGGACAGCGCGCCTCGATTCATGATCTCACCGGCAAGCATAAACAACGGGATTGCCAGCAAGGTAAAGCTGTTTAACCCATTGAACATACGCTGAACCAAAAGAATAGGCTCCATATCACCCATGCCATAGGCATATAAGATGAGCCCGGATGCTCCGATACTCATGAAAATCGGAACACCTAAAAAGAGCATCCCAAATAGTGAAACAACAAATACAATCAGGGCCATCAGTTACGCCTCCCCCTTGTCTATCGTACTCTCTTCCTGCACTTTCTTCAGCAGCTCGTCTTCCTCGGAGTATGCGGCAATCTTTCCGCGGTGAATGATCCAATAGTCAATCAAGCCAAGTAGCATCAAGACACTGCTGATCAGAAAGATCGAATAGATCATTGCCATGTCCAAACGCAGGACCGGAGAAAACTGCTGAGCTGCAGTTGGGAGGAACTCCAGGATTCCCAAGAACATCACTACAATAAAAGCCACCTGTAATGCGACGGAAATGAATGTGGCGATGGCTTTTGGCACACCCTTTAACATTTTTAAAAAGTTGTCGACAGCCATGTGCCCGTTATTCCGAACCAACAGGCAAGAACCGAGCATAGCAATCCAAATCATAGAATAGTTTACAATTTCTTCGCTCCACGTCAGCGAAGTGTTTAGAATGGCTCTGTTTATGATTTGCAAAAGAACAAGCGCCGACATCAGGGCTACCAGAGCCGTAATCACCCATTCCACGGCCTTGAAAATCATGTCGATTATTTTTGCAACAGCTTTCATATAATCACTCTCCTGCTGTTTTCCCTGTGCTGCCTGCTGTAAACCCCTGCCAAACTGAAAGACGGCCTCCAAAAGCAAACAATCTCCGGCATCAGGCATCTTGACTTAGGAGGCCGTCTTTCCACCTAAATAAAATTTGCGAAGGGCTCAACTATTGGCACAGTCCAGAATCTTTTGGACTACTTCCTCGCCCCAGTCATACTCTGCGTAGAAATCCGTATATACACTTTCTGTGGCCTCTTTCCACTCTGTCATATCCGGATAGGTGATCTCCACACCGTTGTCAAGGGCTTCCTGCTTACTGCTGTCCTGCATCTCTCGATAGAGATTTCTCTGGTAAACGCCAGACTCCTCACAAGCGGTCTGCACGATCTCCTGCAGCTCGGGGGTCAGCTTCTGCCAAAACACATCAGAAACGAACAACTCGTTGATGCTCCACATGTGATAAGTTTCCGCGATGTACTTCTGCACCTCATAATATCTGTTGCTGGTAAATGTGGGATAGCCGTTTTCCTGTCCGTCTACCACTCCTTGCTGCAAAGCGGAGTACAGCTCATTGAATGCAACAGGCGTTGCATTGGCCCCCAGTGCATTGAAAATTGCAATCGAAATCGGTGCCTGCGGCACACGCATCTTCATGCCCTTCAAATCTGCTAGACTCTCAATTTTTTTGTTGCTAGAAATAACCCGCAGGCCATTTTCATAGGCGGCCATTGGACGAATCCCATAATCAACGAATTCTCCCAGAATTTCATTCATCAGTTCTTCATTGGAGACAACTTTTTCCACCTGCTCATAATTTTCAAACAGGAAGGGCAGATCGAATACATTGATTTTCGGATTCATCGTGGCGGCTGTAGGTGAACAATAGATAATTTCCACAGTTCCAGTCCGTGCCTGATCCAGAATATCCAGCTCTCCACCCAAGGCGTTGTTGGTATACACATCACACTGAAGAACGCCGCCGCTTCTCTCCTCCAGATCTTCGGCAAGCTTCATCATTGCCTGAGAAGAAGGGTAATCATCCGGGTGCTGTGTGGCAATTCTGACGGTAATCGTCTCTGTGGACGAACTGCCACCATTGTCTGCTGTGGATTCTCCGCCGTCTCCCTGACCGCAGGCAGTCAGCCCAAAACACATCCCAAGAGCTAACAGCAAGGATACGACCCGTTTTTTCATCTTTAGTTCCTCCCATTCTTAAATATCAAATAAAGCAATTTCCATAATTGCTTATTTGTATAGTTGTGCTTTTCGCGGGGCTGCAAAGTGGTCAATCAACAAACAGTGGCTTTGCAATAGAGATCATATTGCGGTCGTAAAAAATGTTTTTTCCAGATACTGATAGCGGAATTCCGAAGGCCATGGTAACTCTTCTCGAAAACATATTTTCTTTCATAGCCGCTTTCCCTACACTGAACATGATCCGGTTGTCAATATGGTGGCTGGCGGCAATTCCCACTGCAGAGCCCAAAGCAATTCCAAGGTTAATTCCGGAGAATGCACAGGTCGTTCCATGCTGCATTGCATTTCCACAGTTTCCCATACCGCACAGCCCACAGTGTGCGGTAGACATATAAGAGGCAACTGCGCCGACCAAAAGGATGCACTGTGCCTTCCGCACATTCTCTGCATCTCTGGAGTAGAAGTCCATTCCGGTTTCTTTTGCCAGCAAACACATGGTGTCCGCTAAAAGGTCTTTGTCCTTGCCATCTAGGACAAGCGTTGCTAGAGTGTCTGCACCGCAAGACTTTGGGGCTGTCCGCACAGCAGCGGTCATAAGTGTGGCAACAGATTTAACGGCTTCCAAATCCAGTGCATCATCACCATATTTCATAAAATCGGCTCCTTTTCCGGATCACAATGTTTCATCATTCAAGATAGCGCCCTTGTTGGCAGAGGTGACCATGGCGCGGTAGCGTTTCAGATAGCCCGTCACCTGCTTGGGGGGCTGCGGAGCGCTGGCCGCCTTCCGCTTAGCGATCTCCTCCTCGGAAACTAGCAGATTGATGGAGTGGTTGGGAATGTCGATGGCGATCTGGTCCCCATCCTGCACATAGGCCATCAGGCCGCCGGCAGCCGCCTCAGGGGACACGTGTCCGATGGAGGCCCCCCGGCTGACGCCGGAGAACCGCCCGTCCGTCACCAGGGCGCAGGTGGAGTCCAGGCCCATGCCTGCCAAGGTGGCCGTGGGCCCCAGCATCTCCCGCATTCCCGGGCCACCCTTCGGGCCTTCATAACGCACGACCACCACGTCGCCTGATACCACTTTGCCGGCATACAGCCCTTCACAGCAGTCCTCCTCGCTGTCAAAGCACTTGGCGGGACCGGTGTGGACCATCATCTCCGGCAGCACCGCACCTTTCTTCACCACGGCGCCGTCGGGAGCCAAGTTACCGTACAACACCGCCAGGCCGCCGGTCTGGGAGTAGGCGTGATCTCTGTCCCGGATTACATCTTCGTCCTTGATCTGCGCCTTGGAGATCCGGTCCGCCCAGATGCCATCCACCGTGCGGGCCGTAGTATCGATGAGCCCCATCTGATCCAGCCGCTTCATGACGGCGCTCAAGCCGCCGGCATCATTTAGATGGACCAGGCAGTGGACACCAGCTGGATTCAGCTTCACCAGGTGGGGCACCCGGTCGCTGACCGCATTGACACCCTTCAGGTCAAATTCCAGCCCCGCCTCATGGCAGATAGCAGGCAGGTGCAGCATAGTATTGGTGGAGCAGCCCATGGCCATGTCCGCCGTCAGCGCGTTCTGGATAGACCGCTGGTCCACGATGTCTCGGGGACAGATATTCTCCCGCACCAGGTCCATGACCTTCATGCCCGCGTGCTTGGCCAGAATGATCCGCTGGCTGTCCACCGCCGGGATGGTGCCGTTGCCCGGCAGGCCTAGGCCCAGGATCTCCGTCAGACAATTCATGGAGTTGGCGGTGAACATCCCAGCGCAGGAGCCGCAGCCAGGACAGGCGTGCTCTACAATCTCATCCGCCTCTGCCTCGCTCATCTTGCCCGCCTTAACAGCGCCGGGTGCCTCGAAGGCATCCGTCAAAGCCACCTGATGGCCGTTGGCCTTGCCCGGCATCATGGGGCCGCCGGAGCAGAAGACAGAGGGGACGTTCACCCGCAGGGCCGCCATGATCATGCCAGGCACGATCTTGTCGCAGTTGGGGATGAACACCAGGCCGTCAAAGGGATGGGCGTTGGCCATGATCTCCACGGAGTCGGCAATGTGCTCCCGGCTGGGCAGGGAGTAGAACATGCCCTCGTGGTTCATGGCGATGCCGTCGCACACGCCGATGGCCGGGAACTCAATGGGGGTGCCGCCGGCCATGCGGATACCGGCCTTCACCGCCTCGGCGATCTTGTCCAGGTGCATATGGCCGGGGATGATCTCGTTTTTGGCGCTGACTACGCCGATGATGGGTCGGTCCAGTTCCTCCTGTGTCAGGCCCAGAGCTCGAAACAGAGCGCGGTGGGCGATCCGCTCCACGCCGCTCTTCATCAGATCACTTCTCATGCTTTTCCCTCCTTACTTCTTGAAATACAGGACTTTCGCCAGCTCGATGTACAGCCGGTCCCGCTCCCGGATGGCCTCATCCGCCTTGTCCCCAGAGTAGTCGTAGAAGCCCTGGCCGCTCTTGACGCCCAGCTTCCCGGCCTCCACCATCTCGTGGAGCCGCTTGTTGCCCACCTTGCTGTCATCCAGCTCGGCGTTGAGATAGCTGTTGATGTGGTCGAAGGTGTCCAGACCGCCGAAGTCCGCCACGCCGAAGGGACCAAGGGCCGCGTACCGCAGGCCCATGCCCGCCTTCAGGACGGTGTCTACGTCCTCAATGCTAGCGGCACCGATGTCCACGATGTGCAGAGCCTCCCGCAAGACGGCGAACTGAATGCGGTTGATGATAAAGCCGTTGATGTCGGCCACCACCACCGGCTGCTTGCCCAGACCCTCCACCAGCTTCCGCATCTTCTGTACATTTTCCTGACTGGTCTGCTCGCCAGCGATGATCTCGCACAGGGGCAGCAGGTGGGGCGGATTCAGCCAGTGCTGGCCCATGAATCGCTCTGGATGTTTGCAGGCCTTGGCGATCTCCGTGATCTTCAAGCCGGAGGTGTTGGTGGCAAGCAGGGCCTCCGCCGGTGCGATCTCGGAGATCTCCGCGAAGAAGTTCTGCTTGATGTCCATCCGCTCCACGGTGCTCTCCACTACCAGACAGCAGTCCCGGAAGCACTCCTTGTCCAGAGTGAAGGTCATCCGGTCCATGGCCGCCTTGGACTCCTCGGCGGTGATCAGGCCCTCCTTCACCATCATCTCCTGATTGATAGCGATCAGGTGCTTGCCCTTTTCCAGACCTGCCTCGACAATGTCATAGACGTATGTATCATAGCCTGCCAGGGCGTATACCTGGGCCAGGGAGGCTCCCATGACACCAGCGCCTGCCATGACGACTTTGTTTTCCTTCATAGCTTTGTAGCCCTTCCTTTCTCTTTAGTGCTTTTCAAGATTTGCGATACATTTAAACTATAGAAGCGCATAACACGACTAATCTAATTGATAAAACCACACCCCCTCTTCGTTTTCTCTCAATACCCTCCATTAAATGTGCAAATTTATTTTCAAAGCTAAAACTATCCTGAGAAAATTAAGCCTGATTAGAACATTCGCCTGCGCTTGGCTATTTTAAAGTTCGGATTTTTACTAGATTTCTTTATCTGAGCAAATAAATATTATTAGATTAAAAATGTATTTTGTAGATTACTTTTTTATTAATCCTATTATAGGATAATGGGATTATACATCAAATGCAAAACCCTTGTCAAGCTTGTTATAAAAATGAGCAAAATAGACAATATTTTTTATAAAATTTTTACAACAAATCATTTTAATCTGCATACTGCTAAATCAAAAGGAGACTTTTGTGTCAATAGATAAAAAAACATACAAAGCGGAGCACTTTCCGTTATCATTTGTGTGTCTGCATGTTCGCGGAAACTTTAAGCACTAAAAACGGTTGTGTGCTTACTGTTATATGGCACGGGAAAGCCAAGTCCATTGTTGACTGGTCAACTCGTAGCAGGATATTCTGACCATTGGTGGCGCGTCGCTTATTTTTGTTGAGACTTGTTGTGCGGTTCGTCTGCTCTTCTTCAAATTAGCCTCTGCATCAAAGGAGATGTGAGCGGCAGACTAAAAAAGCATTGGTTGCCGCTATTGGTAGGTTAAACATTCTACTTACTCCGTTCAAGCAGATGAGAATTCTCACTTTCGTAGGAATTGCTTGCAGGCATTCATAGCAATCACCAGCGAAAGCACTTTGCATGGCACCTTGTTTTGTGCCCTTTTTCCTGACCCATAACTTGACCCAGGATGATGAAAACTGCTGCGAAACGAAGATGAACAACCTTCGGGTTTTGGGCCATTTTAGGCTCAAAAAGGCCCGGAAAGCACTGCACCACAGCGGATGGAGAAACCGCCGGCAGCTCATAACCCGGAGGTCGCAGGTTCGAGTCCTGTCTCCGCAACCAGAAAGTCCT
>ERZ838827.1429-NODE-1429-length-18102-cov-2.709315_pt1 | contig 18102 bp, 19 predicted proteins | sample MGYA00519881_ERZ838827 | MGnify/ENA primary metagenome ERZ838827 (study PRJEB31850, sample SAMEA3708842) | human gut metagenome | biome: human gut; feature: human-associated habitat; material: faeces | place: China | collected 2014 ...
CACTCATCCTTTACGATCTTCTTCCAGTCATGATTGATCAGGTTTGTAGCGAACTCCATAGCGCCTGCAATTACAGGAGCGCCGGAAGCTCTGGAAACGATCATAACCAGCTTGTCAAAGTCTGGGCCGATTCCCGGGCCGTAGCCGAAGCCTAAGGACTCGTAGCTTCCGCCTGTTGTGTAAGCGGAGAAGATCTTTGTCATCAGGTTTCCTGTCAGGGAATCCATAACCATAACGTCTGCGGAAGCGCCTAACAGGTCGTTTCCTCTCATTACGATTCCGCCGTCTGCACGGGCAGAGTCAGCGAAATGAATGTCATAGCCATTCTCTTTTAACTGAAGCAGGTACTTCTCTGTCTGTCTTGCGCCGTCAATGTTGGCAATACCAACGGTCGGGTTCTCGATTCCGTCTGCCTTGGCTGCGATGATACCGTAGATAGCATTCTTAACCATAGCAGAAACACGATCTGTGTCAGAGGTTCCTGTAGTTGTGGCCAGATACATGGCCTTTCCCATACCTGGGGTAATGATTTTTCCAACAGTAGAAACGCCTACCGGGAATGGATAGTGCATGGTAACGGCAGCGTCAATCTCACCGGATTCCAGCAGCTCCTCCATCTTTTTATGAATATCTTCCCCTTCGATCATGTAAGGGGTGAGTCCCTTCCTTACTGCCAGCTCAAAGGCTCTGTCAATGTTCTCCTGGCCGTGCTCGCTGCCCTCGCAGGCAAATCCGATCACTGCCTTCTTGCCATAACGGCCTGTCTCAAGAGCATCGGCAACTTCCAGAAAGGTCTCTGCGATCATTTTCTTAATCTTTGCTTCAGACATAATTTTTCGTCCTTTCCAGATATTTTACTGCTCTTCCAGAAGTCCCTTTGCGAATTCTTTCATAGCCTGGCCGATCATGGACTTGATCTGCTTCTCATCTACAGCCTGTCCGTCGTCAGCGCCGGAGCCGTCGTTTGCCTCAACTACGAAGGAGATACCGTCGAACAGGTTTGTCATTCTTCCAAGGAAGAGGCTTCCCTTTCCGATAATCATGGCTCTCTTTGTCTCGCCTGCAAGGATCTCGTCTCTTAATGCGCCCATGTACGGAACACCAGACGGGATGTGGCCCTGTGTCGGAGCCCAGCCAACCATACCGTGCTCGCTTACGAAGGAAGCGATCTCATTTCTCTGAAGCTCGCCCTTCTTTACGCCTAATGCAGCGATCATCTTGTAGTTAGCCTCTGGAACGTCTCCTGCTCCTGCCGGCTTTGTGATATCCGGGTTCTGCATCTCAGGTGAATACTTGTCAATGTCAAGGATCTTCAGACCAGCTGCCTCAAGCGGAGCTGTTACGAGAGAAGAAATTACGTTCTGAGGAGCAGCGCCTGTTCCGATTGTGTGGCGGCCGATGATATCTGTACGGAGTACAGGGCTTACGCCGTCGTTTGCGCTGATTAATACAGAGAAGCCTGCTACGCAGTCCTCAAGTACCGGAACGCCCTTCTTCACATGATCCTTAGCGTTCATACCCAGCTTAGCTGTACATCCGCCGGCTGTTACAACTACGTTCTTGAATGCGCCGGACTGTACCAGAGCAGCTGCGTGAACGATAGCGTGTGCCGGTCCTGCACAGAAGCCTCTTACGTCGGATCCAGTAGCGTTTGTGAAACCTGCAACCTCAGCAGCAGCCTTGGCAAAGTTTCCGCCGCCTCTCTGGTTCATATCGCCGCAGGCCTCCTCGCAGCAGTCAACAACATAATCTATGTCAGCGGGATTAACTCCTGCTTTTTTTACTAAGTTAAGTAAGGATAATACGTTAGAAGCCTTTGTTACCAGGTTCTCTAACATAACGTGTGCGGATAAGTTGACATCCACGTCATGAGCTCTCTTAACAGCGCCAACCAGTACATTGTTGAAGTACAGAGGCTCTGCATGCTCGTCATTTACCAGAGCAGCGATTTCTTCCTGTGTTGTCTCGCTGTTCTTATCAAGAATAGCTACATGCTCGTCTGTGAACATGTGATGGGCGTCCAGCTTAGCTTTAACGTCAGCTGCAAATCCCTTTTCCAGTTTAACCAGATCAAATACGTCGCAGATCTGAATCAGGCCGTAGAACTCATCCTCTGGCATGATCTCGCCGTACTTGCCGTCCTTGCTGGCTCCATCCATTAATTTATCATACCATGGGAATCCAACCTCAGCCATTTTCTGTGGCTTTTCATTGCCAATATATACCTGGTTCGGCATATAGTTAACGGCATCCTCAAAACTTCTCAAATGGCTTGGAAGTTCCTTCAAATATTCTGACTCAGGATTAACAATCATCTCTGTTGTCTGTGTTGTACCATTGTGAATAACCATATCAGGTGTAACCGCCAATGTATAGCTGGCACCCTTTAAAACTGCATAACCGTTCATTCCTTCACCTCACCATAATTTATGACATCTAGTACTGCGTTGCGCAAGTCTCAGTCCGCGGCCGCCTTCGCTCCGCCGCAAGGTACAGCTATGTATCATACTGGAACTTGCGCAATGCAGTACTAGCATAGTTGTGCAATAAAAACCCATTGATTGCACAAAACCCCCGGAGACCCCATGAAGAGCCTCCCGGGGAATTACATCTAATGTAACTGTTCTGGACTGTTACATTTTAATTATAAATATTTGCAATACTGCTCTCTGATGGAAGACATCTCCTTAGCGATGTCATCAACGTCCATAACCATCTCCATCATGCTGATCTGATCGTCATAAACGCTGCTGTCAACCTCATCTTTGATCTCGTTCTCACAAACATGGAATACACTTAGTCCCAACTGGACTCCTGCTAGAGGACCTGCAAAAGTAGGATCGCCTGCTGTAACGGTTTCTGCAGCTAAACCAGCTGCCTCACCCTCTGCTGCTCCAAGAACAACTACAATGTTCTCAGCGCCGTACTGCTCAGCGAAATCTTTAACTCTCTTCTGATTTTCCAGATCCATAGCACCAGCGGCCGTTCAGACGAAGCACTCAGTTGAAGAATATACAACTTCAGCGCCTGCGGTCTTTACGCATTCTTCTATGGCTGGTCCCGGAATACCGTCACGGTCTCCGATGATGATGACTTTTTTGTCTTTCAAAATTGCCATATCCGTTTTCCTCCTTATTTTATTTTTGGTATTTGATTTGGCTGCCGGGTATTGCCCCGGCGCCATAATATAGACAAACGTCAGTATTGACGGTTGCTAGTAAAATAATGCGGTTGTCTGAGGACAAATTATAAGTTAGCCTCAATCATAGCCTTGATGTTCTCAACAGTTGCGTCGTCCTTAACGCACTCAGCAACCTTCTCGCCGCCCTTGTAGATAGCGATAACAGGAAGACCAAGAATCTTCTGTCCGATTGCCAGACGGCGTGCCTTGGTGGTGTTTAAAGAGGTGAATTTGATCTTATCGCCGTAATCACCCTCCATAGCATGGATATGTGGCATAAGAGCCTGGCATGGTACACATCCGTCACCGTAGAAGTCAACCAGTACTGTGCCTTCAGCTTTCAATACTTCTTCTTCAAAATTGTCCTTGGTTAAATCTACCATTGGTATTACCTCCCTTTCTCAACTATGAATCACTTATTTCTGCTCTGCAAGCCATCTCTCAACCTGCATGGAAGCGATTGCTCCGTCTGCAGCAGCAGTAACAACCTGTCTTAAGCTCTTTACACGGATATCGCCAACTGCGTACACGCCTTCCACATTGGTGTGCATGTCTTCGTCGGTCTTGATGTATCCGCGGTCCATCTCCAACTTGCCTTCGAACAGTTCGCTTCTTGGGTTGTATCCGATGAAGCCGAATACGCCGAACAGGCCGTCGTCTTCGTCTGCATCAATTCTTGTAAGCTCGCCTGTCTTAACATTCTTAACAGTCATGCCGGAAAGGATGCCGTCTCCGTGAAGCTCTTCCACAACTGTATCCCACATAAAGAACAGCTTAGGATTCTTGAACGCGCGCTCCTGGATGGATTTTGCCGCACGCAGCTCATCACGGCGATGGATAACAGTAACTTTTCTTGCAAACTTTGTCAGGTACATGGCTTCCTCAACAGCAGAGTCGCCGCCGCCAACTACGAATACTTCCAGATCCTCGAAGAAGGAAGCATCGCAGGTTGCGCAGTAGGAAACACCCTTACCCATGAACTCGCCCTCGCCCTTGCAGCCGATTGGCCTTGGGAAAGCGCCGGTAGCAATGATCAGGGTACGTGCCTTATAAGTTCCGTTGCTTCCAACCAGTGTCTTTACAGGACCTTCGATATCAACGCTGACAATGGTATCGCTGACACGCTCAGCTCCAAACTTCTCTACCTGCTTGGTCATTCTTTCAATCAGGGAAGGACCGCTCTCGCCGTCTACCATCTGTCCGGGATAATTCTCAATCTCGTCTGTAATGGCAATCTGGCCGCCGTCTTTTCCTTTTTCAATGAGCAGCGTATCAAGACGCGCTCTTCCTGCATAGATTCCAGCTGCAAGTCCGCCAGGACCTGCACCCAGAATGATGACATCATAAATCTTGTCCATCAGAATATCTCCTTACACATCAATTGAATTTCAGGGTTCACAAAATGCCGCTTCAAATAACATTTTATCACTAAACAGGCAGTTTGCAAACTCTTTTTTGTGCAATTACACCATTTTCAGAACGTTGTTGAATCATACCATGGTAACTTTAGGCACCATTGGAAGGACCGGGCAATGTTCTTTTTACGGATTTCTAAATTACGGTTTACTCAAATACAGTCTGCTCTGTAACCGGAGTCTCCAGTGCTGTCAGAGCCTTGGTCAGTATATGTCTCCTGATTTCCTTCTCTTCTTCCATGGTCAATGCAGGATTGCCAAGAGGATGAGGAATAGCGATAGCAGGAACAATACGGTTAGCTCCTACTGTCAGTGAAATCGGAACTACAGTTGCAATATGAACTACAGGGATTCCTGCTCTTTCAATTTCTTTTACCATCGTTGCACCGCAACGTGTACAGGTACCTCAGGTAGAGGTCAGAATGACCGCATCTACCCCGTCATTCCTCAGCTCCTGTGCGAACTCTGCAGCGAATCTCTTGGAGTTAGCTACGGATGTACCGTTTCCAACTGTGGTATAGAAATATCTGTGCAGGCTGCCGATTTTTCCTTCTTTTTCAAATTCTCTTAAAACGTCAACAGGAAGGACTCTGTCTGCGTCTTCGTTTGCATATACTGGATCATATCCGCCATGAGCAGTCTCATAGGTAGCTTCTGTCAGGTCCATGACACCGTCGATGTCATACTTGCCGTACTTGGAAGCACTGGAGGACTCGATGTGGTCCGGGTTGCCCTTTGGTACGATACCGCCGGAGGTAACCAGAGCGATTTTTGCATGAGCCATATCTTTAACAGCCGGATTCGGATCTACTCTGTCGAAGTCAGGCATTGGGAACTCGGTTGTGAATTCCTTGCCGGACAGCTTCTTAATCAGCATCTCTACTGCTCTCTGAGAGCCTCTCTTGTCCTCAAAGAAGTTGACACGGATGCCGTTTGGCATATAGCCCTCTTCCTTGGAAGAACCAAGCTTCTCACCCTTGGCAAGCTTAAGTGCCAGAGGAGCCATGGTGGCAACTGCACTTCTCATGCCGGCTGCGCTGTTCTTGGTCCCAACCACATATACTTTGGTCTTGTACATGTCAGCGCCTGGGTTCTCTTTGTACATACCAGTCAGAACCGGAAGGTTTAACTCTTCCTTAACTGCCAGTGCAACAGTACCGCAGGCAACGCCGTAACGTCCTGCATTAAATGCCGGTCCGCAGATAACTGCGTCTGGCTTCTGGCTGCTGATCATATCCAGAATGGTCTTTTTAGCAGCTTCAACGTTCTCGTTGAAATAGGAGTCACCGCAGATAACGGTAGCTACGATTTCTGCTTCTTCTCCAAATGCCTGGTTGAACGCCATACCAGGGCCTACAATGCCTTCTCTTAATTCTGGCTGGTAATCAGCCTTTTCCTCGCCGCCGATGTTAGCGAAGAACTGGTTAATATAATGAACAATTCTTAACTTTGACATCTTATCCTCCTATCTGGCACTTAATTTATTGAAGCCCATCTCATTTGTTGCTCCTGTGATTACCTGAAGCTCAGCAACAATGGAACCGTCTTTCTGTAAGCTTCCGTCGAATCCGCCTGCAATGATATCAGCAACCTCAGGATATCCGATTACTTTATCCATTGCCGGTAAGTTGATGACCATGTTTGCGTTTCCGCCTGTAACAACAGCATTAGCGCTTGCATCTGCATCTGCTAAGGACTGGGAAGCACCGTCGCGGCCTGCGTACTCATCTGTGATGATAACAGTCTTAACGCCTTTTGCTTCAATTTTCTTGCAGTTCATGATAAGGTCAGTATCTGGGTTACCGAAGCCCTCCTGGGAAACGATAGCGCCGTCAACGCCTAAGAACTCGCAAAGTTTGGATGTCCAGTCAGAAGAACGCATCTTGTCAGCAAGGTATACGTTCTCGTTGGTGATGATTACACCTACAAAGTTCAGGGTCTTTCCGTGCTGTTCAAATAAGTCTGCGATAACAGGATTGTTAAGGTGATGATAGGTTGTGTTCTTATCGCATGCAGATACGCAGTTACCGCTTAAGATAGCGCCATCCATTAATTCGGTTGGGTTTAAGATGGTTGGCAGGGACTGCTTCATATCTACGCCGTATACATATGTATCATGCATCAGGCCCTGGCTCTGAAGCATAAGTACGTAAGCTACTCTTGGAAGCTCAGGATACTTTTCAATTCCTTCTTTAACGGAACAGGTCTCATATACCTTAACTTCATCAGGCTCTACGTCCTTAGCCAGCTTGCCGATATAATCAGCAGCCTTCAGGCCTGCGAATCTGACAGCCTTCTCATGAGCATGCTTTGCAAGTCCGTCAATTGGCTCGCATACAACAACCAGGTTGTTTAACTGGGAGAATGGTGTGTACTTAGCTCCCTCGCCGCACATGTCGATGATACCTTCCTGGAAGCCAACAATCTTACCTGTGGTAACAACTGCGGAACCCTTTAATACGTTGGTCCTTCCGCTTCCCACTGTCTCCACCTTGGAAATAACGCCTGGGAATAAGTTTCCACCTCCGTTGACTTTTACACGTGGCTCGATCACGTCCTTTACCGGCATGATACGGACACTCTCTCCTGGTTTTGCAATCTCCAGCTCAACGGACTTCAGGTTTTCATCTTCCAACAAAAGTGCCTTCAACTCTTCTGCATTAACATAAATAGTTCCGTTTTCCACTTTTGATTCCGATGCAAACTGAATGTCGTTAATCTGAACGCACCCCAACTCAAGTTTCATCTAATCACTCCTCCTTGTATATTATTTTTTTTACAGCTCCTTCAATCAAGGATAAATCCACGTCCCTGAAGTCTTCCAGTATATTTTCCGGCCAATCAGGAGTCCGTCTGTCCTTCATGAATTTCTCACAGGACTGAATACTGTTCTCCATCACCATCTCAAACTGGTAAAATTCTTCTTTTTCAACCTCAGAGTCGGAAATTATGATTGTTTTGTAAGGAATCTGGTTAGGCTTCAGGCTCCCTGCCATAGGATGGGTTTCCAGGCGATAACCTTTATGTATATAGTTTCTCACCTTGATTAACACATCAATGTAGGAACCGTTTTCCAGGAAGTCCACTTTTAATTTGTCCTGATATCTGTCCCTGCACTTCACGTTGTTTGTCACTACGATGTACATGATGTTTCACCCTTTAGATCTTTCTTATTTATTAGGCATAGGATTCCATTCCACATAATATTAGAGCAATTATCGTGCCAACTTTTTCTAAAGCGGGATTTTTTTTATTTTTTTACCTTTTAACCAACGGAAATACATTTTTTCTATCGGGTTTCCGTCCTTTATAGGTTTTCTATATTGTCTATTTTGTCATTCTTTTAACTTCTGGCCTTTTTAAATTTCCTTTTTTTCATGAACTATTTTTCTTGATAGTGAAATAAATTTCAGTTATAATAGGGGGTAGGGAGGGATTCTTTTTATTTTTTGCTTCCACATTTCCCTTCTTTTACAATTTTCATGTTAATTTTTTCTCAATTTTATGCATAATTAATAATTTTTTAAAAATCAAGTACAGGAGACACGCTTATGGACGAAAACGATATGAAAAAAAAGTTTTTTTTCAACACAAAATCCCCTGCCTACCGGAGGGCATTGGAAGACTGTGAACGTGTGGCAGCTTCCAATGTAAACGTCCTCCTTATCGGTGAATCCGGTTCCGGCAAGGATGTGGCTGCACAGTATATCCATGCCTGCAGCCGCCGTTCCGATATGCCGCTCATAGCGGTCAACTGTAATGCCTATACGGAATCCCTTCTGGAAGCAGAACTGTTCGGCCATGAACAGGGCGCGTTTACAGGCGCCATCAAGGGAAGGGCCGGAAAATTCGAGCTGGCTGATAAGAGCACCCTGTTCTTAGATGAAGTGGGCGACATCAACCTGACCACCCAGGTAAAGCTTCTGCGGGCCATTGAGACAAAGAGAATCGAGCGAATCGGCGGCAACAACAGCAAGCAGCTGGATTTCCGGCTGATAACCGCCACCAACCGTGATCTGGTGGCCAAGGTCCGCAACAGCACGTTCCGCGAAGATTTCTTTTACCGTATCAGTACCATTGTCATCCGCATCCCCGCCCTCAAGGAGAGGAAGGAGGACCTGGTGGACATGATTCACTTCTTCCTGGAGGAATCCCAGCGGGTAAACCAAATCAGAATCGACAGCATCGACGAGAAGGCCTGGGATTTTCTTATTAATTATGATTATCCGGGCAACATCAGGGAGCTGAGGAACCATGTGGACCGGATGGTGGTCCTCTCCAAGAACCATGTCATCACCACGGAAGGAATACCGATTCTCTATAATCTGAAGACAACAGATGACGACAGTCCTTCCACCGCCTTTACCCAGGCAGGAATCGTCCCCTGGCGGGAATTCAAGCGCCGCAGCGAGAAGGAGTACCTTCAGTGGGTACTTAACCAGATGGGGTGGAACATATCAGCCACCGCCTATAAGCTGGGCATCAGCGCCAGGCAGCTGTTTAATAAGATTAATGAATATAATCTGGAGAATCCGCAGACCGGAAGACCCCAGAAGCCGGTGCACAGTATCTGAGGCCAGGTGGCGCACTGATTCTTTACATAATAATTTTTCATACAAAAATAACGTGCTGCGAAAGCCGAATCCAGTTGGCTTTCACAGCACGTATTTTATAATATCCGGCTTCAGATGTCCTGAACTTCCGGCTGTCCTGCCTTTGATTGCGTATGGCAAACTCTCCCAATCTCCTGCACAATTTCCCTGAGACAATCCTCCAGCACTACATTTTCATACTGCCTTGTTATATTGCTCTGTTCCAGATGGCTGGGGCTGAAATCCTCCTCATCTGCCAGAAAACGCCTGCACATTTCCTTATACTTAGGCACGGTCTGCTGCTGCTCCCGTTCCAAAGCCCGGCGCAGCCTCAATCCATCCTCTACATGAATATAGATAGGGACAAGGGCTTCCTCTCCATAATAAGCACGCATCTTCCCGTAGGATTCCAGAGTTCCCATAATCAGATAATTGCCTGTTTTCAAATCGATCTGCCCATCGTCCGCTGTAAAATAACTCCACGGGCCGTATACCGTGTCATACGTCCGGCATTCAATTAAAATACCATCTTTCCTGCACTGGTCCAGATAGGAGGGGTCCACAAAAAAATACTCCACCCCATTGTGTTCTCCGTCCCGTATGGGTCTGGTGGTATACATGGTAACTGTCTTAAGTTCCGGCATTCTGCTGTGGAGCTTCTTATATATGGTATCTTTTCCCGAGGCACTCTTGCCCATGACATAAAATATCTTTCCCATGATTCTCTCTGCACTTTCTAATCTCAGTCAGTTCTCATTCCGTCTTAATATAAAATCAATCCTTCTGCACAACCCGGATGGTCCTTAGGGATTGGTCCGCAGGCCCCTGTACCGGAAGCCCCTTATCCCTGTATTCCAGGATCACTTCCAGAATGGGTCTGCTGATCCATTCCCCGGGAGCCACAATGGGGATACCCGGCGGATAAATATAGACAAACTCTCCGGAAATACACCCTGCGCTGTCCTCCAGACCGACAGACGCCATTTTCTCCTCCATGGCTTCTCCCATGGACATGGCCGTGTCGCACCGCATACTGTATACACTTTTCTGGTCCCCGCTGCGCCCGTCTGGTTTATAACCGGCATCCGTCAGTTGGCTGTCAATCCTGGTCAATGCATCCCCCAGCCGCTCCAGGCCTTCCCCGCTGTCCATAACCGTGGTAATGGCTGTCACGTAATCTGCCCCGCACATCTCCATCTCCAGGTGATACTCTCTGCGCAGAATGTCATCCAGCTGCGCGCCTGTAAATCCGGTCAATCCATCTTCTGCCGGATACAGGCAGGTTCCCCTGGTAGACACCACGATTTTGGAGATATCCAGGTCCCTGATTCCGGCCTGTCCTATAAGCCCTGTATCCGCAAGACGAAGATGCCTCATCTGACCCAGTCTCCGGCGCAGCTTGTGAAGCTGTTTCCCATAGGGCGCCGTATCCGTCTGTTCCATCTGGTATATACTGTTCTCTATACTGGCCATTAGCACATAAGAAGGGCTGCTGCTCTGCACCATATGGATATACCGGTCAATCCGCTCCCTGTCTGCATAGCATCCTCCGTCCGGCCGGTTGCATTTAATATGGAGCAGGGCTGTCTGGGTCAGGCTGGGAAGGGTCTTGTGAACGCTCTGAATCACCACATCTGCTCCCAGGTCCAGGGCAGACACAGGAAACATGGCGTCATACCGGAAATGGGCGCCGTGGGCCTCATCCACAATCAACGGAAGCCCGGCCCTGTGTACAATCCGGGCAATGGCCTCTATATCGGATACAATTCCGTCATAGGTCGGACATACGATAAGTACGGCCTGTGTATCCATATACCGGTTAAGCATCCTGTCCACATCTTCAGCCGTAATTCCTCCCTGTATCCCCAATCCTTCTATCTCCTGTGGATAAACATAAGAGGTTTTCAGCTGATTCAGACAGATTCCATGGTACACGGATTTATGGCAGTTCCTGCTCACCAGGATTCTCCCGCCTCTGGGAACGGATCCGCATACTGCTGCCAGTATCCCGCCGGTACTTCCATTAATCATATAATAGGTCTGGTCCGCACCGTAGACATCTGCCGCCCATTTCATGGAGTCCTTTAAAATGCCCTCTGGATGGTGAAGATTATCAAACCCCTCAATCTCCGTTATATCCACTGCAAAGGGATTTGTAAAGGAGTCCACGCAGGAGTTCATAAAGGAATCCTCCGGCCCCGTCCTGCGCTTATGCCCTGGCATATGGAAGGGATACATGTCCGACCTGGCATATGCGGCCAGGCGGTTAATCAGAAGTTCTTCCTGTCTCATCCCAATGTCCTCTCACGGCTTCTCAATATCAGCCTTGTCATGCTGTCCTTCAGCTGTTTCCGGTTGCGGACCACCAGCGTCTTATGGGGATATCTGGCTTTAATGGACCGATAGCTGTGGTTCTCATCCCTCCCGTCACGGAGAATCCATTTCACAAAGTCCCAGTCAATCTTCTCCCGGCAGCCCTCTGCCATGCTCTCCCTGGTTTTATCCCTGTATTCCAGATACCGTTTCACCGCCTGCCACAGGCAGATTCTTCTGGTATAGTCCATAAATACAATGAGATCCGCTTCCTCCAGACGCCGTTCCTGGCAGAATTTAGCGTAGTTTCCGTCAATAATCCAGCCCGTGTCCTGATTCTCATTCAGAAATTCCTCTGCCATACGTTTTGCTTCTTCCCGGTTTCTCTCTTTCCATCCGGGCTCAAATTGTATCCTGTCCAAATACAGAACCGGGCAGTCGTAGAGCCTGCCCAGTTTCTTAGCCAGTGTGGATTTCCCCGCACCGCTGTATCCCATCACTGCTATTTTCATATTGTCAGCTCCATATCATCCGCGTTTTTCTTTTCATAGTATACATGAAAAACCATGGGATTCATAGAGAAATTCTCAGAGTTTATTTCTGGCTTTCAGTACTGAAAAATTAAAGGTCCTGAGTCCCATGGGGTTCCCATCATCCCAAACCTCGTATCTTTTGGCATACCAGGACAGAAGGCGCTCCTTTATTTCGGAATCCTCCATTCCCTCCAGGGCCGGTGCGGCATCTGTGGAAAGGCGCATAAAGTCGCTCTGCTCCACCCCGGCAATGCTGTCCCTGTGCGCCACATTATAGCGGGCTGTTATATAGTCCGGCCTCATCCAGGCAAATACCAGATAAAAGGAGGATACCACAGCCAGGCAGAACCGGAACAGAGGAAACTCATGATTGAAAATAAGAATTACCACCCCTGCCATGAGCACAAACAGCATGGCCAAAAACCATAGAACCAGGATTCTGAGAAATGTCAGCTGGTACTGCTGTACATATAACACCATTCTGTACGCGGCGGATGCCAGCATCACATAGGTACAGAGGCTGACCAGAAGCAGAAACCCATTTAACAGCACATGTTCCCGAAAATACTTAAGACACATGAGCACCATCACAAGGTTCAGGACAGCCACAAAGAGAAGCTGGAAAAATCCCTGTCTGGCGTACTGGGAATAGGTCATCCCCTCCGGCAGGCTGCCCTTTCCCATAAAAAGATACACAATCTGGATGACACAGAATACCAGATAAACCAAACCCACCATGGCCATGAAGCTGACCGCTGCCACCGGCGAATGCCTGCGTACATTGACCATCCCGTCGCTGATGCTTCCTCCATAGGCACTGCAGACCAGACAGTACATGGCCAGTGACCAGAATACGGTCTGGATCACCACCATGAACAGGGTAACCGGATTGAGGAACTTTGAAATGACAACTGACAGCATGTTCCTGAATACCATATCAGCCCCAGACAAGAGCACACACAGGAATATGACAGCCGGTACAGCCGCACAGGCGCCTGCCAGAAGCCGGAACACATTACGGCTCCGTTTATCCTTAAGGGACAGTATATATTCCCCTAAATGGCGTAAGGGGTAGAGAACCATTCCCACGGCCTGAGCCAGATACAGAACAATGGAAGCCATGTATTTTCCTATATTCCACTTATTATCCTGATGGCACTGGTGAAGGATGAAAATACAGAACAGCAAAATCAGAGCCAGACGGTTCATATAATAACCAACTGCCATATTACCCGTAAAACAGGCGGAAAGCCCAATCAAAAGGGATACGGCTGCCAGCAAATAAGAATCCTTCTTGATGGGCACCCCCATTTTTCTGAATATCAGAAATGCAGCCCCATAGGTCACCGCCACAAACAAAGGGACTGTAATCCCCAGAGGATTCCGAAACAGGCAGAAGCTGGCGCTTACACCATAAAAAATGCTGAGAACGCCGAAAAATCCAAACTCCTTTCCAATCCGCTGCAGACGTGCGCCTAATTTCTCCTCTGCCCGTCCCCCTGTGACCTTTACTTCCCCCTGGGCTGTTGCGGTCAAATACATCTTATCGTCCATTCTCATCCTCTCCTTCCTCTTGTTCATAACTTAATATATCTCCCGGCTGGCAGTCCAGAGCTTTACAGATCGCCTCCAGAGTGGAAAACCGGATTGCCTTTGCTTTATTATTTTTCAGGATGGACAGATTTGCCATGGTAATATCCACTTCCGCGGACAATTCCTTCAGGCCCTTTTTTCTCCTGGCCATCATCACATCCAGATTGATTACAATTCCCATGTCATTCCTCCCTGTCTATATGGTCAGGTCATTTTCCTGCTTGTAGCGGATCGCCTGTTCAAATACCAGACAAAGCACAAAACAGAAAAGGCCTGCGATTGAAAACACAATAATAATCACTGCTGTGGCCGGAGTAAACGCCACAAAAAGGCGGAGAACAGACAGAACGGCTATGAGAAAGCTGCATTTCCCCATTCGTTTTAAGGATGCCGCATTTTCCATCACAAATGCGTCATCTGCCAGCACAGTTGCAAACATCCGCCGCAGCTCCAGCACCAGCAAAAGAGCCAGCACCCCGGACGCCATGTAAAGCGCACACTGAACCACGTAGTAGGTCCTGAATTTCTCTATATACATACCTACATAATGGAAAATAACCGGAATTGCCGCTGTTATAGCCATCCCCACATAAAACATGATGTCCAGAAGCCCTTTTGTAAACCTTACCAAACGCATATTCATACTAAATCCACCTTTCTGTATTGCTTATGTGCCCTGCAAAAGGGCTTGCGGGTTACCCTGGTAAAAGCCTCACCTGGAATTTCTTACTTGAGATTCCTTACTTGGAATATAACACCATTTATATTATTTTTCAATATCTTTTTATTGATATTCGATAAATTAATATTGATATATGATAAAATTTAAGAAGATTGTAAAGTACGGTGGTCACTTGTAGGCCGAGAGGCCACTTTGTAAATTGAGAGGCCATCTTTGTAATTGACAATTGAATCTTTGTAATCGAAAAGCCACTTTTGTATTCGAAAAGCATGTTTTGTAAGTCAAAAGCCATTTTTGTAACCGAAATGCAGTTTGCTTTTTTGCTTTTATTATCGTATGATAATAAATATGTGTATGCCAAAGGGAGGTCGACTCCCTCTCGATTTTTTTGTAATCGGAGAATCCACCCCTAATTCCTTAGACAGATTAGACGTTGGCGGCATGCAATTTTATTATTTGTTGAGAAGTCCTGGTTTTAGCATGATGTCTCCGGGGGCTACCGGAGCACATCCTAGTTTCTCTAAAACCTCCTCTCCATGATAAAAGCTGAAGGTTTCGTAGGGACTACGATTGCTCAGCTTTTTTCTTTTGTATGAATTGATGTGATTCATCATTAAACTGACGTCATCCTGTGTTATGTTTTGCATGCTTGTCCCTTTCGGCAGAATCCGGCGTATCAGTTCATGATTTACCTCGATCGCTCCCTTCTGATATGGACTGCCGGCATCACAATAAAACAGACGGGTTCTTAAGCCCGTAAATGGCTCTGTCCCATACTCAATGGCCTTGGGATTTGAGAATTCACTTCCGTTATCGGTCAGAATTACGGGAAACAGTTTCTTAAACAGGTCATCCCCAAGTGTTTGGTGCAGAAGATGAAAGATATCGGTTACTGATTTTGAAGTATTCGCATCTCGCAGAAAAGCAAGCATAAAGCTACATTCCACAAAGTGTATAGTAAGAAGGCACTTGCCTCCTTTCTCTCCGATAACAGAGTCCATTTGCACAATGTTCGTATCAGGAGTCTTTTCAAGAAACTCACAGAAATTTTTGTAATTGCGGTCAATACGGCAGCCTTTGTCAACTTTGAATTCCGGCTTTTTGTATCGTTCCCGGAATTTCACTTTCCTTGGCAGATCAATGTTTCTGACATCAAACAGACAGGCATCTATGTAGTTATAGATCGTCTTTTCGCTGCACATCAATTCATCCTGATGATTGATATAGATCTGATTGACGGATTGCCCCTGTTCCACAAGAGGTGTAATGATTTTGTTAAGCCTGCTGATTTCCTCCTCGGAAACACAAAGACCACTTCTTGAGGCGGAAATGTTTTCATGCGCCCGGATGTGAGCACGCTCTGCTTCATAAATAGTTTTCAGAAGTGTACACTTGCCAATGCTTTGACAGCTGTTGCAGGTATAAGGAATCCGAAATCTTGCCATACAGATTTCTTCCAGGAAATCGGTACAGTTCGCATTACAGGACGGACAGAGCTTGCAGTAGGCAGCTGATTTACGGGTGCATTCTTTTCCACAGATCTTTTTCTTCCTGCAGGCGTATCTGCTTTTGCAGGCATTGAACGGAAATCCGGGATACCCAGTGGCAACGGGTGAACTGTATTTACGCACTTCCCTGGAGATAGTAGTTGGATTTTTATCCATGCGGCGTGCAATCTCCTTAAATGACAGGGAATCTTTCAAATATTTTTGCAGGCTGAGCCTGTCTTCGTAAGTAAAAAATTTAGACATCCAATATCCTCCGTTCTGCCGCCAACTCTTTTAGGATATAGGAATCAATTACTTTAGGGAAACGGAAAAGACTGGTAATGCCTTCGGTCAATCAAGCACTACCAATCTTCTTTGTAAGCCAGAATGCAACCTTCTGGTATATATGTTGTATTTGTAACTATTCACTAGATTTTAAATCAAATAGGTTGCGTTTTGATTTACAATTGAGGGTTCTCAGCAGGAAACCTGCATGGGGGCTGACGGTATCCTTGGCATTTCCTTGTACTTCTTAGGAGGCACACCCAGTACCTTCTTAAATGCCCGTGAAAAATAATATTGATTGTCATATCCCAAATACTGGGCCACCTGGTATATATGCATGTCTGTATTGCAGAGAAGATAGCAGGCCTGCTCCATCTTCATGTTGATGTAGTAATCCATTGGCGCACACTTGACACATTCTTTAAAAACCGCGTTGAGATAGCTCTCCGACAGCCCTGCTTCCCTTGCAATCCGGGTCAGTGTCAGATTCTCCTGCAGATGATCCTTCATATAGGTTATCACACGATTCAGATATTGGCTCTTTGCTGTCCTGCATCTTCTCTCCAAAGCAATCTCCTCTTTTCCTGGTTTTTTGATTTCTTCTGATTTCTATTATAAAAAAACAATGGGATTTATCCTTGAAAATCATGCGCAGAAAAGGGAATATATTGAGTTTTTTATTCAAAAATGTTATAATTCATGGGATATAACCAGACAATATTGAGATTAAACAGAACAGATACTTTAAAAAACGTTCCAAAACCGGAACATACGCAAAAGGAGTCCGCGGCCATGCCTTCTAAAATCCAAATCATCACCAACGAACACCAGGAAGAGCTAAAGGAGCACGGGACCTATGAATTTCCCGTCCTTGTCAGCGACGAGGCCCTGTCCAGGTTCTACACCAGCTCCTTCCAGTGGCACTGGCATACGGAAATCGAGCTTACCCTCATCACAGAGGGGACTATGGTATATCAAATTAATGACCAGATCTTTTATCCCAGGGCCGGACAGGCGCTCTTCGGCAACTCCAATACCATGCACACCGGGCGCATGGAAAACGGCCGCGACTGCAGGTACATCTCCATTACCTTCCACCCCAGACTGCTGTACGGCTACCAGGGAAGCCGGATTGCCAGCCGGTATACGGACCCTCTGATGGAAAACGCCGCCCTGCCGGCTCTCTGCTTCGACCTGTCGCAGGAATGGCACGGGGAAGCGGTCGGGCTTCTGGAGGATATTATACGCATCGACAGTCTGCGCTATGATACCTATGAAATGGACATCCAGATGGACCTGTTCCGTTTCTGGAAGCTTTTATACCTTCACTGCCGCCCTGACCGGGAACCGGCACATACGGCGGGCAGGAAGAACCAGGAACGGATTCGTCAGATGCTCTCCTTCATCCATGAAAACTATCAGTCTGATATCACCCTGGATGATATTTCCCGCCACATCCATATCTGCAAAAGCGAGTGCTGCCGGGTCTTTAAGGGTTACATGAAGGAATCCCTGTTTGAATACCTGCTAAAATACCGCATTGAAAAGAGTATTCCCGATGTGCTGGAGGGAAAACTGACCATGACCGAGACAGCCATAAGGGCCGGCTTCACCGACCCCAATTACTTCTCCAAGGTGTTCCACAAGATAAAGGGCTGCTCTCCGAGAAGCTACCGGAAAACCCGGTCCTCCCCGCTGCCGTGATTCCGGTCTCCCGCACCGCTGCCCGGCCCGGGCCTCTGCACGGCCTTGGTGACTCCGGTCCGTTTCACCTTGTCAATGCCGCCCGACATGTGGGGAATCCGGTTCCCCACAAAAACAGCCCTCTGCACGCAGTCCTCCCCATACCGTTTTCTTATCTCATCCACAGCCGTGTCCAGCCTGGCGTATTTATCATGGAGTCCCCTGTCAAAAAGCTGATACTGATAATGGCCTTTTGGGCTGACCTTGCTTGTATGGACCCCCATCTGGCGGATGGGAGAATGATTCCACAGGCGGTCAAACAGGCTCCGGGCCGCCTC
>ERZ838827.1434-NODE-1434-length-18054-cov-13.287238_pt1 | contig 18054 bp, 13 predicted proteins | sample MGYA00519881_ERZ838827 | MGnify/ENA primary metagenome ERZ838827 (study PRJEB31850, sample SAMEA3708842) | human gut metagenome | biome: human gut; feature: human-associated habitat; material: faeces | place: China | collected 2014 ...
TGATTAAGAAAATCGGTTATACCAAAGGAGAGTACATGTTCGAAAGTAACTCTTGTGGCGTACTTTCCGCTATTCATGAGCAAAGTCCCGATATCAACCGTGGTGTAGAGCGTCAGGACCCGATGGAACAGGGTGCAGGCGACCAGGGTATGATGTTTGGCTACGCTACCAATGAAACGGAAAACTACATGCCGCTTTCTCTTGATCTGGCACACCGCATTCTGCAAGTGCTGGCCGACATTCGTCGTGAAGGAAAGGTGATGACTTACCTCCGCCCCGATGCCAAAAGCCAGGTTACTATTGAATATGATGACAACGGAACTCCTGTTCGCATCGATACAATCGTTGTTTCTACGCAACATGATGACTTTATCCAACCGGAAGATGATTCTCAAGCTGCCCAGCTGAAAGCTGACGAAGAAATGCTGTCTATCATCCGCCGTGATGTGATCGAGATTCTGATGCCTCGTGTCATTGCTTCTATCCATCACGATAAAGTGTTGGCGCTGTTCAATGATAAAATCATTTATCATGTGAATCCTACGGGCAAGTTCGTAATTGGTGGTCCTCACGGAGATACCGGTTTGACAGGTCGTAAGATTATCGTTGATACTTATGGTGGTAAAGGTGCTCACGGTGGTGGTGCTTTTTCCGGAAAAGATCCTAGCAAGGTAGACCGTAGCGCAGCTTATGCAGCACGCCATATCGCTAAGAATATGGTAGCGGCAGGCGTAGCAGATGAAATGCTTGTGCAGGTGAGCTATGCTATCGGTGTGGCTCGTCCGATCAATATCTTTGTAGATACTTATGGCCGTTCCCACGTCAACATGACGGATGGTGAGATTGCCCGCGTTATCGACCAGTTGTTCGATCTACGCCCGAAAGCAATCGAAGAACGTCTGAAGCTTCGTAATCCTATTTATCAGGAAACAGCTGCTTACGGTCACATGGGACGTGAACCGCAAGTGATAACGAAGAAATTCTTCTCTCGCTACGAAGGGGACAAAACTGTGGAAGTGGAACTCTTTACATGGGAGAAACTCGACTACGTAGATAAAATCAAGGCTGCTTTTGGTCTGTAAAATAGCCTGAAAGCGAGCTTAGCTCATTAGGTAAGAGCCACAATCTCAACTCCTTTTAGTAGGATATGAGGTTGTGGCTCTTGATTTTAAATAAGTTATATTTAAATAAATGTCTTTTGGATATTAATCTTCTTTTGCCGGAATTTGCTACTTTTGACCCGTAAATAAACAGACTGCCTAATGAAAACAAGATGTTGTTGTTCTAAACGCTATTTATTGGCGTTCTTTAGTTTGCTTGTCAGCGTAGGTAGCATTCTGATGTCTGTCTCTCTATCTTCCTGCTCTTCTTCGGTGAAGAGTCCATTGCTACTATCTGCTGACTCATTGATGGAAATATATCCTGATAGTGCATTATCTATTTTGGAATCAATTTCCTCCCCACAGAAATTGCCACGTGCTGACAGAGCACTTTATGCGCTATTGCTTACGCAAGCAAGGCATAAAAATTATATTGCTTTAGAGGATGATTCGCTGATAAAAACGGCTGTTGAATACTATGGCGATAAGAAGAAAAGTGTACGTGCTGCAAAAGCTCATTATTATTTAGGGGCTGCTTATTGGGATATGAAATGTATTTCCTTTGCTGTCGAGGAGTATTTGGTAGCAATTCGATTGATGCCTGTTAAGGATGAATTTTTGGCAATGATATATGATAATCTTGCAGAGTGTTATGAAGAAGATCGTTTGTACAATGTAGCAATTGAAAATTATCGTGCGGCTTATCAGATATTAAAAGGCAAAAATGGACAGACGTATCCTATGAGAGGGATTGCGCGCGTGTTTTTATTGCAAAATGAGAAAGATAGTGCATTATATTATTATCAACAAGCTCTTGATTGTGCGTTAGCAGATCAAGACTCTAGTTTGGTAGGGGCTCTTTATCATGATTTAGCAATGGTCTATAATGAGAAAAAAGATTATATTCAAGCAGATAAATATGTGTCGAAGGCAATAATGGTGAAGGGAGAGGATGTTGCTAATGCCAATTTGTTAAAAGCACAAATAATGTTGAACTTGAGCAAACTTGATTCAGCTAGTTACTTTTTTAGTAAGAATGTAGATCAGCTTGATATTTATGGGAGGGCTGTTTGTTATGATGGAATGTATCAGATAGCAAAAAGAAAAGGCGAATGGAAGACTGCAACAGAGAACATGGATGCTTATAAGATACTTTATGATTCAATGCAAATTATGACCGATAATGAGGAGCTTAATCGGCTTATGGATAAACATCAATTGGAGGAACATAAAAGATTATTGTCAGAGCATACTAGAACGCTAATTTTTAGTTTAATCACCATATTTTCTTCTTTAATGATTATATGTGTCTTTTGTTTTATGTGGAACGATAGTAAAAGAAAGAAGCATTATATATCTCTGCAACATGAATTAACTCAAAAACGAGTGGATACTATGTTGTTAAAAGAAGAAATGTCTGAATTTAATAAGGAGCATATAGATAAAAAAAGGTCGGAATTGACTGAACAGCAGATTCAATTATGTATATCTGTTCTTAAAACGACTGATTGTTATGACCAACTGGAAGCATTAGAGAAAGCAACTCCTAAACAGTTGTTGGTGATGCGCAGCTTGAGGAAGGAGATACGTTCTGATATTTCTAATGCGTTTGTTGATGTGATGGTGAACCTAAAAGAACGTTGCCCTACTTTAACAGGCGATGATGTGTTCTTTTGCGTTCTTTCATTACTTTGTTGTTCAAAGACTGTCACGATGGAGTTGATGGACGCCACGTCAGACGCTCTTAAAACACGTAAAAATCGTATAAAGAATAAAATGGATGCGAAAATTTTTGAGCGTGTATTTGGCGTTGATAATTAGTGATATACGTTGAAGTTCTTTGGATTATTTTGTTTTTGAATGAGGGGCTGTTACCATTGTTACCACATAAAAATCGTTTCTTTTGCTTCATCTGTGTATTTTTGAGGCGAAATTTTAAACCCATTTATTATGAAAGCTAAATTATTACCTCTTTTGTTGTTGACTGTTTTGCTTCAAGTAAGTACATTTTCCTTTGCGGATGAAATGATATCCGCTCGTGAAATCAGATTGAAAAATAAGATTAAGGTGCCACATCGGTCTATTCCTGTTACTCCTGCTGCTTTTATTGAAAACTCTTTGTTGTCTGTTGACCTCTTTTCTACTGTTCCTACTGTAACTGTTATCATTAAAGATGCAGAAACGGAAGAGGTGGTTTATACATCTACTGATTTAAATGTAGATAAAGTTTATGTCGATCTCGCTGGTGAGAAAAAAGGTAAATATGTCTTGGAGATACAGCTTTTGGAAGAAGCCTTTATCGGAGATTTTGAATTAGATTAAATCTTTTGGAATATATATTATTTGCAACTAACATAAGATGATATACCTAAATCATTAACTGTTGAAGCCCCGCTGTTGAAATATATGGCGCATTGCTGAAATGACGATTTAGATGACCGAAAGGGGAAAGAATCGGTTAACTTTTATTCGTGGGTTTAATAAGCCTTGTGAAAGGCCCATTAAGGTATATTGAAACGTAAAATTAAAATCACTTTTTTAATTGTGTGCTGGATTACTACTGGTAGGGTATTTGAACGATTTTATGGTTCAGATAATGAAGTTTATTCAGCAACAATGTGATACACCTGTTAGTAGATGAGAAATCTGTGATAGATGTATTCTCTGTGAGAAAAGCTCTTGGACTTCTTATTTTTAGAAGTCCAAGATTTTTTTTATGAAGATAGATAAATGTGGAGATAAAAATGATCTCTGATTAAGTTGAATATGAATAACGGAATTTTTTCGTAATTTTGCCTCCTTGATATAATAATGGATAGTGATGAAGATGAATCAGATAAATTCCGTATGCGTATATAGTGCTTCCAGTACCAAGATAGACGCTGTTTACTTCCAAGCAGCCGATACTCTCGGCTATCTGCTTGCCGAACACCGTATTCGTTTGATAAATGGAGCCGGAAGTATTGGCCTGATGTGTTCTGTGGCAGATGCTGTATTGAAAAATGGTGGTGAGGTGACAGGTGTGATTCCTCGTTTTATGGTGGAGCAAAACTGGCATCATACGGGATTGACAGAACTGATTGAAGTAGAATCCATGCACGAACGCAAGCGGAAGATGGCAGATTTGAGCGATGGTATTATTGCTTTGCCCGGTGGATGCGGTACCCTTGAAGAACTGCTGGAGATTATTACCTGGAAACAATTGGGATTATATCTCAATCCGATTGTAATCCTCAATATAAACGGATTCTTCGATCCACTCCTCGAAATGCTTGAAAAAGCTATTGATGAGAACTTTATGCGCCGGCAGCATGGCGATATATGGAAAGTGGCGCAGACGCCGGAAGAAGCGGTTCAATTGCTTTATGAAATTCCTGTATGGGACATTTCCATTCGTAAATTTGCAGCGATATGATAGGCGACACACTAAGTTCCCGAAGTGCGGATACGCTGTCCCTTCTTCGGCAGGACCAGACTAGTCCGGCAAAGGCGGACACTGATAGTCTGCAGTTGGTTGATCTTCATGCTGTGCAAGAAGTTGATTCCGGCTTTGAGGGGACACCTATCTCCTACTCTCCCCGCACGGACGATGCCATTGCGTTGACCTTGCTGGCTTGCTTCTTTCTTTCCTCCATAGCCTTGGCGCGCGGAAAGAAATTTCTCTCCCAACAGGTGAAAGACTTTGTATTGCACCGTGAACGAACGAGTATTTTTGATAGTTCTACGGCAGCCGATGTGCGTTATCTCCTTGTGCTTGTGTTGCAGACTTGTGTCTTGTCGGGTATCACATTTCTCAATTATTTTCATGATACATGCCCTGCTTTGATGAACCGGGTATCCCCCCTCCTTTTGCTGGGTATCTACGTTGGATTCTGCCTTGCTTATTTCTTACTAAAATGGCTGATTTACATGTTTCTTGGGTGGACGTTTTTTGATAAAAATAAGACAAATATATGGCTGGAATCCTATTCTGCGCTCATATATTATGTCGGATTTGCCCTCTTTCCATTCGTTCTTTTTCTAGTTTATTTTGATTTAAGTCTCACAAATTTGGTCATAATTGGGGCTATTATTTTAATTTTCACTAAAATATTGATGTTTTATAAGTGGATAAAGCTTTTTTTTCATCAATTTAGCGGGCTTTTCCTATTAATTTTGTACTTTTGCGCTCTTGAAATAGTACCTTGTCTTTTACTGTATCAGGGTATGATTCAAATGAACAATATTTTGCTAATAAAATTTTAGGACGTTGAAAATTAAAAAAGTACTAGTGTCGCAGCCTAAGCCTGCGTCAGAGAAATCTCCCTATTACGACATAGCTGAAAAGTATGGCGTTAAAATAGATTTCCGGCCCTTTATTAAGGTTGAAAGTCTTTCGGCGAAAGAATTTCGGCAACAGAAAATTTCGATTCTCGACCACACTGCCGTAATATTCACTTCGCGCCATGCTATTGACCATTTTTTCACTTTGTGTACTGAATTGCGCGTGACAATTCCCGAAACTATGAAGTATTTCTGTGTGACGGAAGCTGTTGCATTGTATATTCAGAAATATGTGCAATATCGTAAGCGTAAGATCTTCTTTGGAGCTACTGGAAAGATTGAAGACCTGATTCCTTCCATCGTAAAGCATAAAACGGAGAAGTATCTCGTTCCGATGTCAGACGTACATAATGACGATGTGAAAAACCTGCTCGACAAGAACAGCATTCAGCATACGGAAGCTGTGATGTATCGCACGGTGAGCAACGACTTTACACCGGACGAGGAGTTTGATTATGATATGTTAGTGTTCTTCAGCCCTGCCGGAGTGACTTCTTTGAAGAAGAACTTCCCGGATTTTAATCAGAAAGAGATTAAGATCGGAACGTTCGGATCTACTACCGCACAGGCTGTACGTGACGCAGGTCTCCGTCTGGACCTTGAGGCTCCTACGGTGCAGGCTCCGTCAATGACTGCCGCACTTGACATGTTTATCAAGGAAAACAATAAATAAACAGAGTGGGTATATATACTTTGTGTAAAGCCGAAAGGCTGAATAGTAAAATTTTGATCGGAAAGATGTTTGAAGGCGGTGTTTCTAAATCGTTTTCCATCTTTCCGATACGCGTTGTATATATGCCTGTCGAGCAGGGCGAGGCTCCTGCCTCCATATTAATCAGTGTATCGAAACGTCGTTTTAAACGGGCAGTGAAACGCAACCGGGTGAAACGCCAGATACGTGAAGCCTACCGGAAGAACAAGTCTCTTCTGGTGGATGAACTGCAACGCCGGGAGCAACGGTTAGCCGTTGCCTTTATCTATCTGTCGGACGAGCTTGTTGCTACTGCCGAGCTGGAAGAGAAAATGAAAATAGCGCTTGCGCGCATCTCCGAAAAACTATTCTCATGAAACCTCATAACTCCCGGATATCTACCGCGTGGGTATTCGTTACGGGAATTTTGAGAAAGGTATTTTCCTTCTTCCTGCTTGTTCCCATCTATTTTTACCGGATTTGTATTTCACCCCTTACTCCTCCCTCTTGTCGGTTCACGCCTACTTGTTCAGCGTATGCGCTCGAAGCAATTAAGAAACATGGTCCTATAAAGGGGCTTTATCTTGCTGTGCGGCGTATTCTGCGATGCCATCCCTGGGGTGGTTCCGGTTATGATCCCGTGCCTTGAGACAACTGAAACGAGAAATAGGAAATGAAAAAGAAGGTGACTGATATTTTAGATATCCATACTCATAAACAGGAAGTTGATTCCCAAGGAAAATCCATCATCAATTATCCGTTATTGGCAGACTCTCCATTGTATATGCCTCTGGCAGAGAATGTGGAAGTGGCTGTGGGTAGAGGATCTTATTATTCTATCGGTATTCATCCTTGGGAGGTGAGAGAGAATAATGTCAGTCAGCAATTGAGCTTTCTTCAACAGCAGCTGCAGAGAAAGCAGTTTGTAGCTGTAGGAGAGGCGGGGCTGGATAAATTGGCAAAAGCCTCGATGGAGCTTCAGTTAGCGGTGTTTAAGGAACAGGTAAAGTTGTCGGAAAAGCTCGGTTTGCCGTTGATTATCCACTGCGTGAAAGCAATGGAAGAACTGCTGGGTGTGAAAAAAGAATCTCGCCCTCAACAACCTTGGATATGGCATGGCTTTCGTGGAAAACCGGAGCAGGCTGTACAGTTGTTGAAGAAAGGGTTTTATCTTTCTTTTGGAGAATATTACCCCGATGAAACAATACGGATAGTCCCCGATGAACGCCTGTTTTTGGAAACGGATGACAGCTTGCTTGATATTGAAGATATCCTGTGTCAGGCAGCCGGGGTGCGTGGGGTAGAAGTGGAAGCGTTGCGTGAGGTGATTCGCCGGAATATCCAAAATGTCTTTTTTAGGGCGTAAGAGTTGTATCTTCCGAGAAAGAGTCGTACTTTTGTCGCACATGGAATTGAAATACAATAAAAACCAAATAATTAAAGAGTAATACGATGAATTTTGTAGAAGAATTGAGATGGCGTGGCATGTTGCAGGACATCATGCCGGGAACAGAAGAGTTGTTAAGCAAAGAGCAGGTGACTGCCTATTTGGGTATCGACCCGACTGCCGATTCGCTACACATTGGTCACCTTTGTGGAGTGATGATCCTTCGTCATTTCCAACGCTGCGGTCATAAGCCGTTGGCACTGATCGGTGGCGCTACAGGTATGATTGGTGACCCTTCCGGTAAATCGGCAGAACGTAACCTGCTGGACGAAGAAACATTGCGTCACAATCAGGCATGTATCAAGAATCAGCTTGCCAAGTTCCTCGACTTCGAGTCGGATGTACCTAACCGTGCCGAGCTGGTGAACAATTACGACTGGATGAAAGACTTCACTTTCCTCGATTTTGTTCGCGAAGTAGGTAAGCACATCACTGTAAACTATATGATGGCGAAAGACTCTGTGAAACGTCGTCTGAATGGTGAAGCGCGTGATGGATTGTCATTTACCGAGTTCACTTACCAATTGCTTCAAGGATATGATTTTCTTCATTTGTATGAAACAAAGGGGTGTAAGCTCCAAATGGGTGGTTCCGACCAGTGGGGAAACATCACTACCGGTGCCGAATTGATCCGCCGTACCAATGGGGGAGAGGTATTCGCATTGACTTGCCCCCTGATTACAAAGGCTGATGGTGGTAAGTTTGGTAAAACAGAATCCGGAAATATCTGGCTGGACCCTCGCTATACTTCACCATACAAGTTCTATCAGTTCTGGTTGAATGTAAGCGACTCCGATGCCGAACGTTATATTAAAATCTTCACTTCTATCGAGAAAGAAGAAATTGAAGCATTAATTGCCGAACATCAGGAAGCTCCGCATTTGCGTCTTCTCCAGAAACGTTTGGCTAAGGAAGTGACTGTGATGGTTCATTCTGAAGATGATTATAACGCAGCAGTAGACGCATCGAACATTTTGTTCGGTAATGCGACTTCGGAAGCTCTGCGCAAATTGGATGAAGATACGCTGCTTGCTGTATTCGAAGGAGTGCCTCAATTTGAGATTTCCCGTGATGCATTGGCAGAAGGAGTAAAGGCTGTTGATCTATTCGTTGATAATGCGGCCGTATTTGCGTCGAAAGGTGAAATGCGTAAGTTGGTTCAGGGCGGTGGCGTTTCGTTGAATAAGGAGAAGCTGGCGGCCTTTGATGAGGTAATTACGACTGCCGACCTGCTCGACGAGAAATATCTGCTTGTTCAGCGCGGTAAAAAGAACTATTATCTGCTGATTGCAAAGTAATAATGCACGATTCACTCGATAGAATATAAAAAAGTGAACGAAATATTTGGAGGTTTGCTTGCAAATCTCTATCTTTGCACCGCTTTTTAACAGAAAGCACAATGAGTTTGTCCTATGGTGTAATGGTAGCACAACAGTTTTTGGTTCTGTTTGTCTAAGTTCGAATCTTGGTAGGACAACAAGAGAGGCCCTGAAAGAGAATATCTTTCGGGGCTTTTTCTTTTTGTGTGGATACAAAGTCACCTCTTAAGCTAATACGATGATCTATTTATGGTCACGTACCTATTTCCCGTCTTTTGATGAATCTTTATATGCCTTGAAGAAGTATCCCTCTATTAGGATGTAAGAAATTTGTTATAGCTTATTTGTACGTAATATTGACTGTTTCGATGTTTGCCTTACTCATATTTGAATAGACTTCTATATTGTTAGCAATAATATATTTACAGTTCTATAATAAATCCGAATACTGTTTTTAATAAATAGTGGGAGAGTTTATTAAGAACGGTATCTGAGTTTATTAGAAACTATTTTCAGAGAATTATCAGAATGTTTGTGATTTATATATACAAAATGGGAGAAAATCAATACTGATTTTCTCCCATTCGGTTCTTCCATATATGGAAATATATGTTTTGATAATGTGTTATTATGTCTTGATTTTTATATAACTCATGTTACTTTTTTCTTTTTCTGTTCCTCAAAGATACAAAATAAAAAGAGGAAAGTCAATAGCTAATCTTATTTTAATGGCAGTATAAGCAAAAAACGTGCACCATTGGTGTAGCTCTTGTCTACTTTAACTTCTCCATGTAATCGTTCGGCTATGGTGCGGCATATATTTAGTCCCAGTCCTGATCCCTGTTTGAACTCATCCAACTTCTTGAAGCGTTCGAATACACTATCCATCTTATCGGCAGGAATGCCCGGCCCGGTGTCGCTGACAGAGAACGTGATTCTGTCGGGATGCTCGGTCAGTGAGCAATGCAGATGGATTTCCCCTTTTTCCGTGTGCTTCTCTGCGTTGGTAAGGAAGTTGATAAGCACTTGTTGCAGGCGTTGCTCATCTGTGGTGATCTGGAAATCGTCTGCCACTTCAGAGGTATAATAAAGCTTCACTCCTTCTGCTTTTCGATCCATCACGGTAGAGAGTATGAGCCTGCACATTTCGTTGCAATGGCAGGAAGTCAGGTTCATGGTGTATTTGCCGCTTTCCAGTGCGGAAAGGTCAAGAATATCGTTGACAAGCGTGGTGAGCAGCTCGGAGTTGTGTTGGACGAGCGAGCTGAATTCTAGCTTTTCTTCATCTTCCAATGGCAGATCCGGGTTGGATAATAATTGTGAGAATCCTACGATGGCATTGAGCGGGGTACGGATTTCGTGGCTCATGTTCTGCATGAAATGAGTCTTCATCTTGTCTGCCTGTTCGGCACGGTCGCGGGCAATCGTCAGTTCTTCGTTCTTCTCTTGCAGTTGTCTGATTGATTTTCTGCGTAGATAAAGGTAGAGTGTGAGGGCTATGGCAAAGAAACAGAAGAATATCAGGATGAATTTCAATATCATCAGCTGGCGTTCGGATTCTGCCTGTTTAGCTACCATAAGACTCTGTGTACGTTCGGTTTCCGCTTTGAATTGTGCAAGCTCCAGGTTACGGTTTCTTAGTAGTAGCTCGTTATTTTCGGCGTTCATCTTCTCGATTTCCACTTGTGATTTTGTTTGTTGCAGTTCGAGCGTTGTCTTTTGCAGGTTTAATTGTGTGTTTTCCAGCTGCAAGGCTTGCGCTTTTCTTTTCAGTTGTTCGTTGCCGATACGCACATTCAGTTCCGACAGGTCGGCAGTCTGTATGAGTTGGTTCAGAGAATCCTGTAAACTCTGGAGCTTCTGAAGCGCCTGGTAAGCGTCTTTGTACTTCTGCTCTTTTGCGTAAATATTTGCCTGAAAAGCTATTCTCTCATGTAAGATAGAGGTGGAGTCGGCGAGAGCATGCGCTTTATCATATTGTTGGTTGAGTATATAATTGTATATCTTCAACTTATTCAGTTCATTCCTTCTGGTTTCACCATGTTTTTCGGTCGCTTTTAAACATTCCTGATAATAGCTTTTGAATTCCTCCTCCCTGTCGAGCGCGTATAAAAGTGTGCATTTGCGCAGCATACAGGCATATTTGTTGGTTGAAGTCTTGGCACACTTGATTCCTTTCTCGGCATTCTCGTAGGCTGCTTCATATTGTTTCAGGTTTTGTTGGAGCATGGATATGTTCCAGTATATATAAGATATATCCTGTTCAGGGAGCTTCTCCTGTGTGTATACCAGTGATTGTTGGTAGTAATCCAGTGCCGTCCGGTTTTCCCTGCGCGCAAAGTAAATGTTTCCCATCATTCGCAGGCAAGTGGAGATACCGTAGGGATAGTCGTCGGCAAATGCCTGTTCTTTGGTCAGTTCAGCCTCCTGGAGCGCACGCAGGGTATTACCTGTGTTCATCAGGTAATTAACTTTGTAGATGCTGCCAAAGTAGTAATATTGCAGGTAGTTGTTCTTTCGGGATATCTCCTGAAGCCTGCTGATCGCTTTCTCCAGTAATTCCGTTTTCCCATTATTGAAATAGTAGATTACCGGAATGGTAAGAGCGAGGCATTGTGCCTTTTTATCGTTGATCCGGATGGCTTTGGTATAGATAGTATCAGCTATTTCCAGCCCGGTTGCGTTGTTACGGTGTTTAGTTGCCTCCTCATAAAGTAGATAAAGAGAGTGGTCTATCTTGTACGGGTTGTCCTGCGCCTTGGTTGGGAGGAGAGAACCGATAAAGGTGAACAACAAACATATACTGATGTACCTGACTATTTTCATCTTGATTACTATGGATTTACAGTGTTCTTATTGTTTATTTATGGCATTGTTATATTCGTATTCTTTGGCGGGAATCACCCACATCCAGTTGTTGGCATCTTCCGGGTTGATAGTTACGGCTGCGTTGGTCATGTAGTTTCCTCCGTCTTCGAAGGTGTGGCGTACGATGGTGTCTTTGCGCCGTTTGAAGTCAAACCAGCTGAATCCTTCGCCCCATAGTTCAATGCGGCGGTAGAACTTTATTTCGTCGAGCAGTGCCTGACCGCTCTTGTCGCAAGTATATTGAGGGTCGCGTCCGCTGTCGCGGATCAGTTTTTTCAGTAATTGCCTTGCTTCCGCTTCTTTTGGAGGCGTCAGGTGGCAGTTGGCTTCTGCTTCGATGAGATACATCTCCGAACTGCGGAAAAGGTTGAAAGGCATGGCACCTACTTTGTCGATACACTTAAATTTGAACGACATATAAGCGTATATTTTTGCCGAAGTATTCAGGTCGGGATACAGCCCTTGGGCGTAACTGGTGAGTGCACTTCCGCCCAGACCATTGTTTGTTATACCACCCGTGTTATAAGTATATTCGAGCGGATCGAGAAAAAGTCCCCTGCGGATATCACTTTCCGGTAATGCATCGTACAGTTCACGGTTGATACAGGCCGGATAAGTGCATACAAGAGTAGAGGAGGAGTTGTATGCAAGGCGTGCGGCGAGGGATGAGTTTCCCAGCGATTCTTCTTCACTGTCATAGATACTCCATATCCATTCGCGGTTGACGGTACTGAATCCGTCGAAATATTCATCGGCATTCATAAGCGGATAACCGGCACGTGCCAGTGCAGCGTAATGGGCAGCAGTACTCCAATCCTCACGGGTGAGTGCGGCACGGGCATAGGTGGCGTAAGCGGCATTCACATTGATTTTGTGATTCTCGTCTTCTTTACGGGCAATTCCGGATGCCTGATAATAGGCGATGGCCTGGTTAAGGTCGTTGTAAATCTGTTCGTAACAGGTCAGCATAGAAGAAAGAGGACAGTCGCCGGTAGAAGATGTATTGAGCCGGAGAACTACCCCGTCAGCACTGCCGTTTTGCGAATCACACCAGCGTGGCGAGTAGAACTGCAGCAGTTGCAGGTAACAATAGGCACGGTAGGTTAGTGCCTGCGCATAGATATATTTGAATTTATGACTACCTTCGGGGTCGACATAATTTATAATAGCGTTGGCATTACTGATTACTTTGTAGTAATAATGCCACATATACTCCGTGTAACCACTGGTAGGTATGGCATGAGAAGCCCCGTTGAATATCGTATAGAAATTGTTGCGGGGACAATACATGTCAGCCCCCTGATACTCGGCATACATCAGTTTGACAGATCCTTCACCGTTGAATGACACGCCATCGAGTTTATTAGTAGGGTAAGTGGTTTTCATCAACTTCTCCAATCCGCTGACAGCATAGGCAGCGTACGCTTCATCCTTGAATAAATCGGCAGGAGATACCTGATTGGTAGGGGCGGTATCCAGATAGTCGCTGGCGCAGGAGTAACACAACAGCGTCAGGAGCAGGCAGAATCCTATGGAGTGATTCAGGAATTTCATGTATATGGCTTTTTTCTTCATAAGGCTATAAGTTAATGTTGACTCCGAACGAGAAAACACGGGCGATACTCGTATAATTGTTGACGATTCCGTCAAAGGTCTGTACCGGGTTCAGCCCTTTGCGTTTGCTGAACAGGGCGACATTCTCTATGGCAGCATGTAAGCGGATGCCGCCGAGTGTCAATCGTTTGCTCCATGTGGCGGGCAGGCGATAGGAGAGGGTGATGTTCTTGATGCTTAGATAGTCACCGCTTACAATATAGCGTGTAGATGCTTTCTGGCTGTTATATCCATTGATCGTTGCATCCAGATTCACTTGCGGAATACCCGATGGATCGAGACGGTTGGGCGATGTGGGCGTCATGCCTTCGGGGATTGCTGTCCATGCATTCAGTAAATCGGGAGTCAATGAATGTACGCCTACCGATGTCAGAGTCTGATAAGGCTGGTCGAAGACTTTGGAACCGCAACTGAAAATCATCAGGGCGGACAAAGTCAGGTCTTTCCAGCGGAGAGAGGTGTTGACCGAGCCGTTTATCTTCGGTAACGAACTGCCCGACCAGTCTTTGCGTGCATATCTCGGGTCGCCTGTATAATATTGCCCGTTGATGTCCACCCAACTGTCTGTCGGAATCGGATTTTTACCCTCGGTGTTCTCTTCTCCGTTTACGGGTGTTTTTCCATCCTCTCCGGCAATGTAATAAGCGTTGAAATCCGGCAGATATACACTGCGACCTGTCATCTGGTCTACGCCAGCATACTGGTACAGCCAGAATTCATAAATGCTGTGTCCCTCTTTGAACTTCTGGAAATCTCCGTTCGTAATTCCCTCTTCCCGATCTTTATCCGGTAGTTTTCCGATCTTGTTTTTCACTTTGGAAAGGTTCAGACCTACATTCCATTCCCATTCCCGGTTGCGGATGATATCCCCGTCGGCAGAGAATTCCCATCCTTTATTGGAAACGTCTCCAATGTTTCGCCAGACGGTGGAAAGACCAGTCGATGAGTCAGTGGCACCGGCAGATAGCGGTTGGATAAACTTGAACAGCAAGTCGTCCGAATGCTTGTTATAGTATTCGAAACTTAGGTTCACACGGTTGAAAAGACGAGTTTCCAGACCGATATTCAGCGAAGAATTCGTTTCCCATTTCAGTTCCGGGTTTTCGTTCTGCACTTTGTAGTAAGCGGCTTCCCCACCGTTGACGGCAGAGCCGTAGAGAGACATCCACTGGTACAGGCCATTACTGCTTCCGAAGTTATCGTTTCCCACTTGCCCGTAAGAAACCCTTAACTTGAGACGGTTCAGCCACGACACGTTTTTCAGGAACGCTTCGTTGGAAAGCATCCAGCCGACACCTACGCTCCAGAAGTTACCCCAGCGATGATCTGTATGAAAGATGGAGGAACCGTCGCGCCGGAAAGAAGCCTCGGCAAAATAAGTTTCGTTGTAGTCATACCGGGCCCGTGTGAAGTAACCCTCTGTACGATAGGTGTCCTTATACCCCTCACTGTAAGTTGTGGTGGTGAAATTCGAAAGTTCGTCTATTCCGGGAAAACTCTCATTCTTTTTCTGTATGGCGTCGAAATTAAGCTTGTAATCATAGTTCTCGTGCCCCACCATCCATTCTACGAAATGTCTGCCGAACTGGTGTTTCCATGCCAGTAGCTGTTGCAGGGTATATTCCTTGTATTCCTGATCGATCTTGCTGATAAAACCAGTGTCCTTGTAAGCGCCTATTTCCGCATTTCCGTATTGGCTATCCTCGATATTGCGCAGGCTGATATTGCCTTTCAATGAGAATGTAAAATCGCGTAGGAAAGAAACGTCCACATAGGCATTTCCTTGCAAGGTATTGGCAGCGTTCCACAACTTGTTCTTTTCGCTTTCCCACAGCAGATGGCGTCCATTGCTGGCGGCATCCGATTCCGAACGGCTTTCCGAACCGTCATCATATTGTTTTCCGCCTTCTTCGTTCAGGATATAATCTCCTTTGGAATGAAGCAATGAGCCGTCGCTGGCAAATACATCTTCTGTATAGTGAAGGTGCACCGGATAGATCGGTGCTATTCTCCGTGCGAAGTAAAATGCATTCGACAGGTTATTGGATTGTGCACTTCCGGCGGCTCCTATATCCCAGTTTGTTTTCTGGTGCGTGCCTCCGAGCGACAAGCCCGTCTTGAGCCATGGGCGTGGGGTGAAGTCAGCGTTGAGTGAGCCGCTAAGACGATTGAAATCACTTCTCCTGGTATATCCGTCTTCATTAAGATAGCCTAGCGAGAAACGGATCCGGTTCTTTTCATTGCCGGATTCTCCGCTTAGGTTGTATTCCTGGCGGTGACCGTTACGTGTGTAGGGAGAATACCAGTCGAGATCGTCCTTATATCCGTCCAGTATCCGGGCGTCGGATACCAGATGACCGTTTGCGTCGAAAAGAGCATTATCGGCTTTGTTATAGATGTTGATTCCTACTTTGCTGATAATGTCATTGTTGGTGGCGATGGTCGCTTCTTCGGGGCTACTGCCGTTGCTGATAAGCTGGTTGCGATAGCCCTGCCACATCGTTTCCATGAATTGATTGGCATTCATACGCTCGTAATCACCCTGTCCACGCGCGCTGAAGCCGTGGCGAATGTCCAGTTGAAGGGAAACTCCCTGTTTCTTCGCCTTTTTGGTGGTAATTAAAATCACGCCATTCGAAGCCCGGCTACCATATAATGCGCATGAAGCAGCATCTTTCAGTACGCTGACACTTTCTATGTCTGCCGGATTAAGATCGGTGATCCATCCCGTATAGGGCATACCGTCTACCACGTAAAGCGGCTTATTGCTTCCGTTCACCGAACTGTATCCCCGGATCCGGACTTCCGCTTCGATGCCAGGCTGCCCCACTCCGTCAATTATCTGTAGCCCTGGTACTGCTCCGTTGAGCACGGAGATAACAGAACTGACCGGACGCATTTCGATTTGCTTACTGTCCACTACGGAAACAGCCCCGGTAATTGATCTTTTGAGGGCAGTGCCATACGCTACCTGCACTACTACTTCATCCAGTTCGTTCACGTTCGGACGCAACCGGATTTCCATCATATTATGCCGGGCAGGCACTTCGATGGTTTGGTATCCTATGTAAGAAATAACCAGCATTTGCTGTCCGGGGAGGGCTTGTTGAAGGGTAAACTTTCCATCCAGATCTGAAATACAGCCTTGCCGACTGCCTTTCACTGTGACGGAAGCACCTGTCAATGGTTCCCGGCTTTCCTCATCAATGATGATTCCTGTTATATTTTTTGTTTGGGCAAAAGCTAGGTTAATGGATAGAAGCATGTAAATACATATCACTCCTATCTTTATTAAAGTATCTTCTGTCCGTCCTTTAATAATTGTCATAAGTTGTATATCTTGACGTATTTGTTGATTTTGCTTGCTTATTTAAACATTTACAAAACTAATATATTATAATTAGTGTTATAATACATTGCCTCCTATTTATGCAATTTTAACGGTGTAGACTGCTAATTATTAGCTGAATTGGCAAATTAGATGCTTTTTCTTGTTCCATATTTTATATTATTTGCTCTTGCGGCTCGAGAGATAGAGGCTTCTTTCTTTTTTTCATTGCATTAAGTAGAAATCTCTCCCAAAACGTATTATAGTTCGTTAAAAAAGTATACATTGCACGGATTCTGGACATTTTTGGTGGATAATTGGAACAAAATTGCAAGGTAAACCCGTTTTCTTTTGCTATTTTTGCATCGTGTACGTAAACGAAGTGCACGTAGAAAGAGAACTTATTCAATAACTATAAATAAATAAGGTATGAAAACGAACTATGAAATTCGCTATGCTGCGCATCCGGAAGATGCAAAAAGTTATGATACAACAAGAATCCGCAGAGATTTCTTAATCGAAAAGATATTTGTCCCCAATGAAGTAAATATGGTATATTCCATGTACGACCGTATGGTGGTAGGTGGTGCGCTTCCGGTAGGAGAGGTGCTGACGCTCGAAGCGATTGATCCGCTGAAGGCTCCGTTCTTCCTCACCCGTCGCGAAATGGGTATCTACAATGTTGGCGGTCCCGGTATTGTGAAAGCAGGCGACGCAGAGTTCGAACTGGACTATAAAGAAGCTCTTTATCTGGGTTCGGGCGACCGCGAAGTGACTTTCGAAAGCAAAGACGCTGCTCATCCTGCTAAATTCTACTTCAACTCACTGACTGCACATCGCAATTATCCCGACCGTAAGGTGACGAAAGCCGATGCCGTAGTAGCCGAAATGGGTTCTTTGGAAGGTTCCAATCACCGCAACATCAATAAGATGTTGGTGAATCAGGTGTTGCCTACCTGCCAGTTGCAGATGGGTATGACGGAACTCGCTCCGGGAAGTGTGTGGAACACAATGCCGGCACACGTACACAGCCGTCGTATGGAAGCCTACTTCTATTTCGAAATTCCCGAAGATCATGCTATCTGCCACTTCATGGGTGAGGTAGGCGAGACGCGTCACGTATGGATGAAAGGCGATCAGGCCGTTCTTTCACCCGAATGGTCAATCCACTCGGCTGCTGCTACCCACAACTATACCTTTATCTGGGGAATGGGTGGCGAGAACCTCGACTACGGCGATCAGGACTTCTCGTTGATTACAGATTTGAAATAACAACTACAATAGTTTTCCTAATTTAATAACAAAAAGAATTATGAATCAGTTTTTGAATTTTTCTTTGGAAGGTAAAGTAGCTCTCGTTACAG
>ERZ838827.1443-NODE-1443-length-17937-cov-2.851079_pt1 | contig 17937 bp, 12 predicted proteins | sample MGYA00519881_ERZ838827 | MGnify/ENA primary metagenome ERZ838827 (study PRJEB31850, sample SAMEA3708842) | human gut metagenome | biome: human gut; feature: human-associated habitat; material: faeces | place: China | collected 2014 ...
GCAAAGAAGTACTGTCGGAATAATCCAGTACTGTTTCAAAGCTTCTCCTGCCTTTAAAAGAACGGCACCTGGCCCAGTAATCTGCGTTCCAAGCTGCTCATACACCTGATTAAATACCGGTACAACCTTTACAACCATCACGAGCATAATTGCAAGAAGCATACATAGAATCATTAAAGGATAAGAAATCGCATTCTTAATATCCTGCATCGTATTCTCTTCCCGCTCATAATATGCGGCAAGCCCTTTCATCACAACATCCAGATTACCTGTTTCCTCTCCTATTTTCGTCATTTGAATCACATAACTCGGAAAAAGCCCTGTTTTTGTAAGTGCCTCATGAAAAATACCTGTTTCTTCAAGACACATTCTCATATCCTCATACATTTTTTTATATTCTGTATTGTGCAGCTCCACATCCTCTTCCATAATGGAAATACCTTCAAGCATTGATAATCCCGACTCCAGAATCATCCCGCTCTGCTCACAAAATACAGCCACTTCGCTATTTGATAACATTTTGTGTCCTTTCATATGTATTTATTTTATATTTATCTTGTAATCATTTACAAATCAAAAATATTTGCAAATTCTCATTTAAATTATCCGCCTTATAGAAACCAGCTCTTTTAGACTCAAATAATCGCTTAAGTAATTCAAGAATGCCGGGGCATTCTTGAATTAGACAATAATACTTTTTAGTAATCTGTTTTAATGTATATATTCTATATTATAATTTGAGGAATCGGTAATAAAATCCTGAATTCCTTCGCCGCCTCCTGCTGCAAAAGTCGGATCCATCATCGTCCAGTTCTTTCCGTCAAATTTAATGACGTTATCTACCCAGCCCTGCTCATCTAAATAAGTACTGATCCATGCATGGTAAATGTTCGTTGCATAGCCAATATCAAGGCGCGTCGGAATTCCCGAAGACCGTAGCATTGCTGTCATCAGCGCCGCATAGTCAAAACAGATTCCTTTTTTGGTCTTCAGTGTGTCATCCACATTCGGCAGATAACCACTTTTTACCGTTGCTGCCTTTTCATCGTCATAAACAATATTCTTTATAACATACTCATACACTTCCTGCACTGCCTCAATCTCCGTCTTACCTTTTGTAAGCTTCTTCGCCAGCGCAACAGTCTTTGTATTCTCATCAAAATTCACATACTGATTAGAATATAAAAATGGAAGAACTTCATTCTCCAGTGTCACATCTACTATCTTGGTAAAAACAACCGCATACCGGTTATCTCCCACATTCTCATATGCCGTTACTGCATAACTTCCATCTCCGGCAGTCAGCGGCAAAGCGTTGTATTTCCCATCTGGGTCAAAATAATATCGATACGGAATGTTATCGCTGCCCTCTACCTGAATCAACAGCTTGTCTGCACTCCCCGTATACGCTGCCATAAAATATCCCTGATCTGTATGCGATAAATCAAGCTTCACGCCCTCATGTTCTTCTGTCACTTTTCCATCTGCCTGTGGAAGAAAAATCTTTCCTTTATGATAGTAATTCGGAGCAGCGCTGGAACTCTCCTGTTGCTCTGTTCCTGACTCTGATGTTCCAGTTCCAGAAGTCCCACATCCTGCCAGGCAAAATATAAGTAAAAAAATGTTTCCTATCCATAATAGACGAGAAATAATCTGTTTTTTATTCTTCATTCTCACGTTACCGTCCTATGATAATGTTACTTAAGATTATACCGCATTTGGTGGAAAGTTCCAAGAAAGAAACAGATGTTTTTGCCGACTAGCTAAAGCTATTGGTAACGAAGAAAGCATCCGAAGAATGTATTGATTTTATTCTGTTGTGCTAAACGCTCCTTTTCGCCCAATAGGGCAGAAACTTCTTTAATTTGGTGAAATAATGTTTTGTTTTTTCCAGCCATTTTCCCTGAGTTAATTCTGTGATCTTTTTCCACTGTTTTTTTCCGCTTTCGGAGAGGGTAAAGTTTTTTTCCGGGGTGTAGCAGAGGTTGGGATAGAATGCACACCACCAGTTATGTCCGGCAGCTTTGCCAATATCTACCCGGAGTGCCTGATATTCTCCTGCGGGGAAAATAGCAGTTCCGTAATGGCGTATTGGAAATCTTTCTTTGGTAAAGTAAACACGGACAGGCTTCCCGTCTGAAGCGTTCGCTGCCACCTGTGCGATTTCTTCTGTTTTTTCTGCAAGATTCTGTTTCAATTTCTGTGCGGAGTCTGCTCTGTATACATCCTCCTTTACATAACGCAGTACCGCATCTCTGACAATAAGCTTTCTTTTCTGGGCTTCCTTTTTATCAGAATCTGCTCTCACATGAAATCGCAGAGTGTTATCGTATATTGGATCGGTTTGTTCTAAATACACCTGATACAGCAGGCTGTAACTAAATAATAAACATATTAAAAGTGTGAATGATATTGTTATTTTATTAAAAGTCTTCATAGGTGGAGTATTACCATTTAATTCGAAGAATAAACAGACGCCACCGAAGAGAACCTATCCCCTATATTTGCGACTTTAGTCACGGCGGTTTGAATGTTCACTTATACGCTCACATCCAACCTGCCGCGACTAAAGTCACAAATAGGAATGCGGTATCTTTCAGAGTTCGTCTGTCATTATTTTTAAATTCCCGTTTTCTATAGTAACCCGGTACAGTGTAATTTTATCCTCTTTCTGCTGCTTTGCACGAAGGTAATCTATTGGCGTTTCGCAGATTTGTCCGGAATATTTTTCTTTGTTTTGTTCTGCGAGAAGGTTTATTTCCTGTCCTGCTGCTCCGGCAGGAATATTTTTTATTTTGTATAGTTTTTTCGGGTTTTCGGGGCATAGTGCCAGAAGGACATTCGGAGATTTCTGCCACTCATTATCCCATTCTTTCAGCAGATGAGTGCATGCTGTTTTATTTGATGCTATTCCCGAACCTAAGAAAATTGTATAAATATGATTCCACTCGGTTTTTCCGGGGACTGTTTCCAAGTATTTTTCTTCTAATTGCTGTAGATTCCGGGCTTCTATTTTTGTGATCTGGCAGGGAATTTCGTCGCTTTGCCCCTCCATTTCGCTTAAATTTGCCCGAGCTATCCAAAACTGATAAGCATTTTCTTCATCAGAGGAATAATCGACGTACATGGATAAGATATAGTTTTTTTCTTCTACATCGGTAAGGCGCTGGCAGCCAGTTAAGGAAAAAAGAATTGGGAGAAAGATTAAAAGAGTTATTCCTGCAAAATACTTTACCTGCTTATTGTTCCTATATTTTACAATACTATTTTCTTTTACTTCTTTATCCTCTTTATATTTTGCGACACTATTTTCTTCTGTTTTCTTGTCCTCTTTATATTTTGCGATATTTTTTCTTCCTTCCTTATCTTTTTGTGTTTTTTCTTTTGTTTTTTCTTGATAATTGAAATCTTTCTGTCTTTTAAAAAGCCAAACTACAAGTGGCAATATTAAGGACAGCGGGAAATCCACAAATGCCTTATATTTGAGATAAAACGTCCACAAAAGAGTGTGTTTTTCCACAACGCAAGTTAAGAGCACTAAGCAGACAAAAGTAATTCCTAAAAAATTTTTCAAACATCCTCCAGAGCGTGTTTGAAAAATACTCCATCCATAATAGAGATAACCGCTTAAAACCGCCATCATGCACAGTATCCAAAATATAATCGGCAGGATATCAAATCGTTCTAAGAACCCGCCCGGCATTCGGATTAGCTGCATCATTTTGATGACTGGCCATTCTGACTGGCTTGTGAGAGTTGGGCCAAGTGTTCGCACGGAAAGGAAACAAAATAAAACATTACAGAGAATTGCACCTGCGATGGCTGTTATTATGTCCCGTATTGCTTTATCATCTTTACCTTCTCTATTATTTTTACCTTCTTTATTATTTTTGTCCTCTACTTTTCTATTTTTTGTTTCGGTTCCTCTTTCTTCGGCAGCAGGTCTCAAAAACAAGAGAAATTCTATTGGACTGCTGCACAGTAACATCAAATATCCGTTTCCCATGCTTCGGAAAATATTATCTGAAAGAATTCCTTGCCAGAGTTCTCCTGCATTCCCTATCTGCATTGCTTTTTCAATTCCGATAAATGATAAAATCACAGCAATAAAATACGTCGTGATAATCCACGGAAAAATGATTTCTAAAAATCTGGCTCTTTTTTGTAATGTTGTATACAAGCTGTAGCAAAGCAAAATCGCAGCAGGAAAAATAATAAATAAAAAGCTGCTTTCTGGCATATAAACAATCTGAATTGTCTTACCAAAGAAATAAAAAAGTGCTACTGCATTTATGAAAAAACGAATCATGTATACAAATTTTATTGGCTGTGGTAAAACTTCCGGAAAATTTATAGATTTAAGCCTTGTTTGCATTTTTGAAACATTGATATTTGCATACCTTGCCAGACCTGTCTTACCTATTTTTCTGTTTTCAAAATTTTCTTCACTTATTTTCCCAGAAAAAATAATAAAAAAGGCAATCGTTCCCGCCAAAAACACCCCATAAAAAATCAGGCTCCAAAAGCCATTCTGTTCTTTATAGCAGGCAAATGCCGGTATAGATAATGCTCCCGCTCCAAATGTTTCTATAAAGATCATTCTGCGTAACTGCCTTGCAGAAATCTTATTTTCATACATTTTATACATCCTCCTCTTTGACCGTCCCCCATTTTATTTTTATTCTATTTTCGTTTTCTTTTCTTCATCCTTTTATGAATCATTACATCTTCTGCCTGTAAATTTTTTCGATTCTCCTATCCGAATCCGACAAACACGCCTACACGAATCATTACATCTTCTGCCTGTAAATTTTTTGATAGCGTATCTATCTTTTCCGAATTCTCCGGCCCTCTCTCGTAAATACTGGTCTTTTTTTCATATAAGCAAATGGATAGCGAACATAATGATCCTTTTTATCATCATAATTTAAGTTTTCCCCACAAACAGAAGGCAGCATATATGGAACACCGAAGGATTCTATCTGAGATAAATGCAATAATAATGCGGCAAAAGTGAGAAGATAGCCGTAAATTCCCCATATTGCTGCGGTAACAATAAAAAGAAACTTTAACAAACGAAATACGGAGCCAAAGGATTCATTTGGCACGATAAATGATGCAATAGCTGTAAAAGATACAACGATAACAACGATTGTACTGACAATTCCCGCTTCCACTGCTGCCTGACCTACGATGAGACCACCAACAATGCCGATTGTTCCTCCGAGCTGTCCGGGCAAATGAATTCCTGCTTCTTTTAATAGTTCAAACTGAAATTCCATAAGCAAAACTTCTAAAGCAACTGGAATGACGATGCCAGTTCGTGCTGTTGCAATAGATAACAAAAAGGAGGTTGGGAGCATTTCTGTATGAAATGCTGCTATGGCAACATACAATCCCGGAAATCCTATCGCAAACAATGAAGCTGCAAAGCGAAGCAAACGGGCAAATGATGCCACTTCAAATCGGGTATAGTAATCGTCACCTGCCTGAAAAAACATTTGATAAGTGACGGGCAAAATTAACACGCCCGGAGAGTTATCCACAACAAGAACGATTCTCCCCTCCAGTAATCCACTTGCCGCCTTATCCGGTCGTTCTGTATGTTGAAATTGTGGAAATGGTGTCCATACATTCTCTTCTAAAAGCTGCTCTACCATTCCTCCATCTAAAATACCATCAAAGCTGAGTGCATTTACTTTTTGTCTTACCTTTTCAAGAAGTTCCGGCTGAACAAGATCATCCATGTATACAATTGCCAAATCTGTTTTGGAGCGCTCCCCAACCATCGTATGCTCCATTTTCAGGCGAGAATCACGGATTCGGCGGCGAATCAATGCCGTATTCATTCGCATATTTTCTGTAAAACTGTCTTTCGGACCGCGGATAACCATTTCCTGCTGGGTTTCCCCTACCCCTCTTGATGGGTATTTCTTTGTAGATAAAATAATTGCTTTCGGACAGCTTTCCAGCAAAAGCAGGGTATTTCCTGATAAAATATCTGTTAAAATATCTTCAAAACTTTCATCCTCTTTCCAGTCCACTGTTTCCATCACATGATTTTCTACATAAGAGAGAAAATCCTGCCCTGTTTTTTCACATTTATTTTTAAGGAGAGGACGGATCACGAAGTCTTCCACCATATCTGCATCCGTCATTCCATCGACATAGATGACTGCTGCTTTTTTAGGCTTTATTTTTTTATTGTTCTGCGTAGTTTTCACTATTCTTTTCGAAACTGTTTTTCTACCTATATCACTGTTTATGTCATTGCCTGTATTCGCATCTGTTTGCCCCTTCGTAGCACTGCTTATGTCACTGTCTGTATTCGCATCTGTTTGCTCTTCCATAATACTGTTTGTGTCACTGTCTGTATTTGCATCTGTTTGCTCTTCCATAATACTTTGTATATCAGCGGTGTCTCCTACATAAAATACATTCTTTACAATATCCCCGCTCCGGTCTAATGCTTTCTCCAAAAATGCGTAATCTTTATCAAAATTCCGGGTAAGATTTCCTTTTATTTTCTGGTCTCTGTTATACTTTATTCGCACTTTTCCCCTCCAGCTCTTTTTAATAGGCCACTAAAAATATGCCACTAAAATCTCTTATTTATTATTCTTAAACTTTTGCCTGCAGGCTTATAAACTTTTAATATTTTACTGGAATCTCAAATTGTTATACCCACATAACATTAAGAATATTTCTCCCTATATTTTCCGCAAAAATACTCTGTTAGTATTGAGAAATTTTTTCTTTTTTATACAGGTGTTTCTTTCTTGATTTTTTGCAAAAATGCGTTATAATAATTGTATACAAGATACAGAGGAGGTACAATTTTTATGACTCAGCCCTTACATTTGAAAGCATATGCCAAGGTGAATCTGGGACTGGACGTACTTAGAAGGCGGGAAGACGGTTACCACGAAATCAGAATGATTATGCAGACAGTGAAGCTTTTTGACTACATTACTTTACAGAAGAATACATGCGGACAGATTCGTCTTTCTTCGAATCTGCCTTACCTCCCCCTCAATGAGAAGAACCTTGTCTATCGGGCCATTGACACGATACGTACTGCATATAATATTTCAGACGGTGTTGATGCAGCAATTGAAAAGCACATCCCTGTTGCTGCAGGAATGGCCGGCGGAAGTACCGATGCTGCCGCTGCTCTGGTAGGCATGAATCAGCTATTTTCTCTTGGAATAACACAGGACGAGCTTATTAAACATGGGCTTACCCTTGGCGCAGACATTCCATTTTGCATTATGAGAGGAACCGCACTTTCTGAAGGAATCGGTGAGATATTAACTCCTCTTCCTTCTATTCCGCCATGCTGGTTTTTAATTGTAAAACCATCTTTCTCTATGTCTACAAAGTTTGTATATGAGCACCTGCATCTCGATGAACAGACAGCCCATCCAGACATAGACGGAATGATTCAGGCCATCAGCCACGGTGACCTTACAGGTATCACCGACCGTATGGGTAATGTATTAGAACAGGTTACAGAAAAGCATTATCCAGCTATCGTACAGATAAAAAAAGATATGAGAAGATTAGGAGCTGTCAATGCGCTTATGAGCGGAAGTGGCTCCACCGTATTTGGTATATTTACCTCAAGAGAAGCCGCCGGAAAGGCAGCTGAATTTTTCCATAATGACCCGGGAATCCGGCAGACCGCCGTTGTCCGCCCATTTAGTAAAAATCTCCCACGGTCGAAATCGCAGAAAAATCATAATCATTTTTCGAAAAAAAACAGTTCGCTGACACGGGGGGATAAATATACAGCGAAAAAGGGAAGGAGAAACAACTAATGAAAGACACTAACTTTAATGTAAATGAATATCTGCCACTTCGTGACGTTGTATTTAACACACTTCGCCAGGCAATTATTACTGGTGAATTCGCACCGGGAGAACGTCTCATGGAAATTTCTCTTGCCAACCGCCTCGGTGTAAGCCGTACTCCTGTAAGAGAAGCTATTCGTAAGTTAGAACTGGAAGGCCTGGTTATCATGATTCCACGAAAAGGTGCTCAAGTAGCCAGAATCACAGAAAAAAATCTTCGTGATGTCATCGAAATCCGTACTGTTCTTGAAGAATTCGCTGCTGTTCTTGCCTGCGAACGAATTGATCAGTCTGGGCTTCATGATTTACGTCAGGCTCATGAGGACTTCATCCGTTCCGTAGAGAATGGGGATATTCTCGATATCGTAGATAAAGATGAGACTTTCCATGATACCATTTTCCGCGCAACAAACAATGACCGCCTTATTTCTATTATCAATAATCTGCGCGAACAGTTCTATCGTTACCGCATGGAATATGTGAAAGATATTCGCCAGCGCTCTAATCTTGTGGAGGAACATCGGGAATTGCTTGATGCCATTTCCAGCAGAGATTCTATAAAGGCAAAGGAACTGATGAAAACACATCTGCTTAATCAGCAGCAGGAAGTAATTAATAACATTCAGGAAGCATAGGAAGGGCGGACGAAAGTCAGGCATCCCTATTATGCAAAATTTACAAAATACAAAACCAGTCACAAGAAGCATCTCTTTCCTTCAAGAGAAAATCTGCTCTTTGTGGCTGGTTTTCATTTCAAATGCCTTTTATTTTTTATTATTGCCTATCAGATCTCCCTTTTTCAGATGAAGAAACACCTGATTACGTTTTAAATGTTTTCCTTCCTGTCCTTTTTTCCGTGTACGGATAAGGACACGAATTAAAAGCATGATAAGAAGAATAATTCCCATAACGGATGCCGTGATTGTCGGGTCAATCTGGAACGCTTCTGCTGTAACATGGATATGCTGCGGTTCTCCGGTTCCGATACAATGGCCACGCACAAGCAGACGATGTGTATTAATACCATACGGTGTACAGGTCATCAGGGTACAGTAATCCTTTTTATCTTCAATCTGCAGGCTATCCGTTTCATCTGGAAGAACGATAGAAATATCATCAACCTCGTAAGTAATCTCTCGATTCAAAATTGTAATAGTAAATGTATCTCCTACTTTCATTTTATCGAGGTCTGTAAAAAGCTTTGCGCTCGGCAGACCACGGTGGGCGGAAATAACACTGTGCGTACTGTCTCCGCCAACCGGAAAACTGGTTCCTTTCAAATGTCCGGCCGCAATCTGTAAAATACCCTCATCTGTTCCATGATAAATCGGAAGCTCTACACCAAGCTTCTTGATTGTGATATAACCCATAATACCTGTACCACTAATATCAAGTATTTTCTCATAACCTTTAATTTCATCCGGGTTATAAAATGCAGATGGATTTTTCGCAAGCTTCTTATTGTACTTCTCCGCCGCTTCAAAATACTTCGTATAATCCTCCGGCTTCATTTCCGACACCTTTTCATCGTATGCCGCAATCGCCTTTGACTGATGCCTCTGATTAATATAATTGCTCACGGTCGGATATAACATCACGGACAGCCCCACGAGGAAAATCAATATTAAAATGATAGTGGTAATATTCGAACTCAACTTCTTTTTTTTCAATGTTTTCTTTGATTTTTTCTCTGACTTCTTTCCAGACTTCATAGTTCTCTCCCTGATGTCATTTCCTTTTGTATATTTATGCTATCACAAAATCTTGTTTGTGTAACTGTGCAGGCATATATTTACCTTTAAGATTGGGACAGGAGCTAAAAGCCCCTGCCCCTGAAAATCTCATAATATCAAATTGTTGTTATAAACATTCAGAACGGATTAGTTCTCAGCACGTCTCTTTGTGATAAGAAGAACTGCTGCTCCAACCATTAAGATAGCACCAACAACGTAGAAGATTGTTGTACCGATACCACCGGTGGATGGGAGAGTGGAGCCTTTATTGTTTGCAATAGTAATAGATGCTGTACCTGTACCAGCTATACCTGTACCAGCCTCTCCATCTGCTGTAACTTCTAATTCTGTAAGCTCTGTAACAGCTCCAGCACCATTCTGTCCATTAGATGTATTTGCTGTGATTACTACCTCTACATCCTTTTCTAATTTATTATAGCTTGGAAGTGTAGCAATCTCGTGGATATAATATGTTCCATCATCAAGCCCTGCTACGCTAAAAAGGCCCTTTGAATCAGATGTTAAAGTTGTTGCCTGCTCTTCATTATCAGCCCATCCTGTAAGTTTACCATTTTCTACTTGGGCCCACTTTTTAGTATTATTTGCATCTTTTTTATACAAATTAAAGGTAACACCCTCTAACTGTTTTCTTGTATCTCCATCTATTTTGTTTGTATTTAACTTATATGTAAACACGATGACTTTGTCATCTGGTGTTTTACCTTCTTCTGGTGTTCCTTCACCACTCTGATTAGGATTATTAGAATATGTCAAATGTACTTCATTTGTATTTCCTGGTGTTTCCTGTCCGATACAGGCATCACTATTTAATACCGCAGAATATTCAACAATAATATATTTTCCCTTTTCTACACCAGTAATAGTTTTTAAATCAGCTGTAGAAACTGCAATCTTACTAATTCCAGTTTCTGAATCTTTTACAGATGTAATACCAAAAGAAGATGTAATTTCTGATTTATTTGTTCCTGCTTTATCATCAGCAACATAAACCTTGATAGAAGATGTCTCAACTTGATCGAAGGACTTAGCTAATGTATTCTCTATATCTGCACTCTCATCACTGTAGCAGGATACTGTATGAGTATGTTCCTTTAATCCGCATATGAGTTCCTTTTTATAACAGTCATCTGTATGATGATGTGCCTTTACCGGCTTACTCTCTTCCTTACCACAGATTAACTTCTTCTCGGTTGTGTAGCAGTCTTTGGAATGGGTATGCTCTTCCTTATCACAGATAAGATTCCCTTCCTCGTCATAACAATCTGCATCATGTGTGTGTTCTTCTTTGTCACACGTTAACTTCTTCTCTTCTTTGTAGCAGGCATCCGTGTGCGTATGCCCCTCACTTCCGTCTGTCTCTTCCTTACCGCAGATCAGTACTTTCTTATAACAATCTGCTGTGTGTTTGTGCTCTTTCAGACCGCACTGGTAGTCAGAAGTCATGGAGATACCTTTATCATGTAATCTCCAATTAACGCCGACAAAAACAATTAATGCCATCACTGCAACTACTACTGCGTAACGCCTGAAATCCCTGTGTTTTTTCTCAAACCTGTTAACATATCTGCCTAGTACATTTCTCATCTCGACACCCCGCTTATCTGATGAATGAAAAGGCTTTCAGTGGCCATATTCTTATAAATACTTTTCCTACAAGTTGCTTCTTCTCGACGCAGCCTATCGCACTGCTTCGACTATCTATTGACACGCTTCGGTGATCTCCCAGTACAAAGTACCGATTATCCGGAACCTAATATGGGAAAGTAATATCACATTCACCAAGTGCCAGATCATCCACATATGGCTCTGCAAGTGTCTTTCCATTGACACTGACTATTTCCCTTTTCATCTATGTTGACAACGTCACCCGGTCCACCGATAATACGCTTGATCAGGAGCTTGTTCTGCCAGTTAAAGCTACAAAGATCTCCTGTTTTTAAATGATTGGTCTTTACAAGTAAAATAATCTGCCTGTCCTCCAGTGTTGGCTCCATGCTTATACCAGATACTTGTAGTACCGAAAAAAACAAAGTAGCAAGCAGCACTGCAACCGCTGCCACAATAATCAATGTATATATTGTATTTAAAAATATACGTCGCTTACGGTTCTGTCGTGCTAACCTCCGACGTTCAAGACGTATCTCTTTAATCGAGGGGATGTTTACTTCCTCTTTACTCGTCCGCTCCATTCAGCATCTGCTCCTTTTCTGTGGTAAGTGTTTCTGGTTCCATCTGTTTTGAAACTGCAGAATCTACCGGCTCACTTACCATTATGGGCTTCGCTGTTACGTTCTTAAGCAACATACTTAATTCTCTATGCTGGCTTAATACATCCCCCACTCGTTTTTCAAATGCATCCCATCTTGCCTCTAATTCTTTCTGAGTCTCCTCAGATTTCTCTCTGCAAGCTTCTTCTAACTGATCGCGCTTCTGCTCTGCTGCAGTAATCATATCCTGACTCTGCTTCTGGGCAAGCTCCACACAAGTCTGTGCCTTATCTTCAGACTGTGCTTTCAGTACTTCAGCCTTCTTCTGGGCTGTATCTGTCATATGCTGGGATGCGGCTTCCGCCTCTGACAGAGTATTATCCGCTTTTTCTTTAGCCATCGTCATAATGCGGGCAGCTTCTGCATTCGCTTCTGCGACAATCTGTTCTGCCTGTGCCTGTGCTTCTGCTACAACACGTTCTGCTTCCTTTGCTGCGGCTTTCTGTTCTTCTTCCATTGAAACGTTCGCTGCTTTAATAGATGTGAGATAATCATCGGCTGCGATCTGGGCAGTTGAAAATATATCGTTCAACTGAAGAGCAGCCTCTGCAATAGAGCCTGCCTCCGAAATCTGAATCGTACGATCATTCAGTTGTTCTTCTAAATGGGCATTCTTCTTCTGTAAAGATTCCTCATTAGATTTTAACGCATATATAATTTCTATTAATTCAGGACGACTCATCCTTCTTAATTCTTTCTCTGCCATAACTAAACCTTTCCCCAGCTTTTAGTTCTTAATTATGCTCTCAATCTTATTAATGTCTGCAACGTCATACTTGACCCATCTAATATCCCCATAATATAGATGTTGTATATACGTCTTAATGCCGTGTCTTATTTATAATTTTTTTTTTACAATTTTCGTTTTTTCTTGTCAATAAGTTAAAAAGAATTATCCTTTTTTTTACAATATTTTTATCATTTTCTTGCTTATACTACATAAAACGCAATTATTTAATGTAAATGCGTACTTTTTCTATATATTTTTAAGCACAAAAAAGACGGAATCAGAAATTACTCTGACCCCGGCATTTTTGTTCATTACTTTTATGTATTTATCCTCTTCCAGCAAGAAGTCTCCCATCTTTACGGCAGGTGAAGGATGTCACTCCCCTATGAGACTTTCCATTTCTTTTAACAGGAACAATTTCTGCCCTGTTTCTAATGGTTCTGTGAGATTTTCATTATATTGCTTCATTTTTTCTATTGTCGTTCCGTAATGTTTTGCGATATTCCAGAGAGTGTCTCCGCTTTTTACGATATAGCCTGTAATAGACGGAATCCTCGAAATTTCTTCCTCACTGTACGGAATTTCCTCTACTTCATCAATCATATACATTGTCTGTGGTGAGAAACCGGTTACATAGATTCCGGCAACCGCCCTGATTTCTAATTCGTTGCTGTCCACAACATAACCACCAATCTGTTCCAGCACACCGCGAATCTCACAGCGGTCTGTCTCGGCTACTTCTGGTATTTCTACTAAATATTCAAATGGAATAACGATTTCTTTGGACTGAATGGGCGCGGTATCATCTCCTGCTATATAAAGAACTTTGCAGAAAATGAGTCCCTCCGTTGCGATGCCCTGTTTAGTAAGCTGAAAGTCTTCGATTCGTACATTTCCTTCTACATTAAGAACCTGTAAAAGTTTATGAATCTCTCCTGCTGCCTCCACCCGCTGGCTTACCTTTGTTTTCGCGTTATTCTGGAAAATGAGATTTTCAAATGTAATCGGACTGGTTTTTAATTTTAATTTTCGGTCATTTGCATACATATCTTTAAGCAAAGGCATTTTAAATTCCCGATAAGCTTTCAGGTCAAGTTCTAATACCGCCTCTATTTCCACATCTCTTGGCTCGCCGTCAATATCCGGCTTAATCACTGCCTGATGGTTTCCGAGCATTACCGCTATATTCCCAATAAGATTCTCCCGACTGTCCGCACAGTCTAATTCGTTGGTAAATGGAATCTCCCAATCGTAGTATTGCAGTGATTCGCTACCCTCTTCTGCCTGATAAAGAATGAACAGGAAAAGACTTCCCCGGATAGATAATTTATTTTCCATCATACGGATATCTACATCCCGAAGCTGCATTGAATTCCAGAGAATCTCTTTGATATTCGGCTTACCTGCTGGCAGGCTGACACTTGCCTTAATCCTCTGAATATCTTTTTTATTCATGATAATTTCCGTCATGGACGGAGACTCATATAAGCATTGGACTTTTTCCTTTTTCTCGATTCCAGTCGTACACTCCACAAACTTCATTTCGGAAATGGCTATGTGAAAATATATAACAGAACGCACACCACATTTTCTGGAATTGATAATAGAAATCGTGAGATCTTCAAGGTCAGCCGTCACCTTTGCGATATCGCTGCTTTCTGCACCCTCCACATTCATAAATTCTTCTATGGAAAACTCATGCTCCATGCAGGAAATCTGCTGCTCTTTATCCGTACTCAGATACAAAATCTGCACGAGGAAATTCCCCCGCAGGCGCAGACGGTCTGTCAGCACTTCTATCTCATCAATATGTACCTCGCCCCGGCTCTCTATAATCTTTTCCACATCCGGCCGGGTATCCGGCACATTCATATCCTCGTCAAGCGTAATCTGCACATTTTTTTCTAACTTTAAAATACCTGAACGAACCGCTTTCTTTTCAACCTTCATAAATAAACCTCCACCCAATAAAACTTGCTATATTTTATGCAGGCACACTCTGCCCGTCTTTTCGGCTTCGTTATCAGTATATGTTGCTTCTGGCTGATTTATGATTCGTAATTTATTTCTGTTATATCTATTAGAGCGTGTTTGAAAAATGCTCTAGAATTCATATGTTCAATTAAAATTTATATATCCACCAGAATTCAATAAAATATGCGTATACTTTTTCAGGACTCAATCCGGCACAAAAGTTCTGTCCGCCCACAACGCACGACTAAAAAGGGATACGTCAGCGTTTCCACCACTTCTTCTCCCGCTGCCGGACCTATTAACTGCGTTTCTAAATAAAGCTGCTCCTTATCTTTCCAGCACTGCTCCACCCTGACACTGTAACCACTATAGGACTTCTCTCCATAACAGACCACCAAATATGTATATTTCGAATTCTTATATGCAAATGTTCCCGGTTTCTTTTTTCTCTCTTCAATAATCTTCTGCAGCCGCTCCGGCATATTCTTCCCACTGCATATCTCATACTTTACCGCCTGCCCCTGCTCTTTCTTTCCCAGCTTACCGAAATGAAAACTATTTATGTTTAAGACGGTGCAACCGTTGAGGCAAAGGCAGAATATAAACATCCATAGTGGAAAAAGGACTATGGGTGTTCCTTGCTTTTTTGTACTTTGAGACATATTCTGATACTCCTGAAAGTTGCTTACTTTAATATATGCAACCAAAAGGAAAATAGTAATTTGTGGTTGGGTGCGGGCGCATAAAGCGAACATTCAACACGCCGCGACTAAAATCACAAATATGGCTGATGGGGTTCACTGGATTCATCTGCATCTGCCTAATGAATGAAACAGCAATTCACATTTATTTCACATAATGTTCGTTGACAACTTTAGCTTTGAAAGTTTACAATAGTCCAATAGACAATAGTAACTGATTGTAAGAATTTTCAGAAAGTATTATTGTCTGTAAGTATACAGAAAGGAAGTAACAGACAGTTATGAAAGAAGTAAAGACACCGAGAAAGCCGTTTATTTTTTATTATATTATTGTGCTTCTCGTACTCATGCTGGTCAATATGTTTGTTATGCCGATGATTAGAGAGGCGAGCATTAAGAAGGTTGATTATAATGAGTTTATGAATATGACATTAAATAAACAGATTAAAAAAGTAGAGATTGATGATTCACAGATTACATTTACCGATCAGAATGGAACCGTTTATAAGACGTCCAAGATGGATGGTGACTGGGGATTAACGGAGAGATTATATCGTTCAGGAGCTGAATTTACGACACAGGTTCAGGAACAGATGTCTCCAATATTATCCTTCCTGTTATCCTGGATTATCCCAATTGTGTTGTTCTCCGCATTAGGATATTATGCGCAGAAGAAGATGATGAACAAGATGTCCGGCGGTGGTCCGAATATGATGTTTGGTATGGGTAAGAGTAATGCCAAAGTCTATGTACCGTCCGAGGAAGGTATCCGTTTTAGTGACGTAGCGGGTGAAGATGAGGCGAAGGAGAACTTAGCTGAAATCGTAGATTATCTGCATCAGCCATCAAAGTATTCAGAGATTGGTGCTTCCATGCCGAAGGGAGTTCTTTTAGTAGGCCCTCCGGGAACAGGTAAGACGATGCTTGCCAAAGCCGTAGCTGGTGAAGCGAATGTACCATTCTTTTCTATCTCTGGTTCTGAATTTGTAGAGATGTTTGTTGGTATGGGTGCTTCAAAAGTAAGAGATTTATTTAAGCAGGCGAAGGAAAAAGCTCCATGTATCGTATTTATCGACGAGATTGATGCTATTGGTAAGAAGAGAGATGGACATATCGGCGGTAATGACGAGCGAGAGCAGACTCTCAACCAGCTTCTTACAGAGATGGATGGCTTTGAAGGTAATAATGGCGTTATCATTTTAGCGGCAACAAACCGTCCAGAATCTCTTGATCCGGCATTAACCAGACCGGGACGATTTGACCGCCGTGTACCAGTAGAACTTCCAGATTTAGTAGGAAGAGAAGCCATTTTAAGAGTACACAGTAAAAAGACTCGTCTTGCTGATAATGTAGATTTGCATGCCATTGCCCGTATGGCCGCAGGCGCTTCTGGCGCAGAACTTGCTAACATTATTAATGAGGGTGCCTTAAGAGCAGTAAGGAATGGCAGAAGAATAGTAACACAGGCGGATCTTGAAGAAAGTGTAGAAGTAGTAATCGCAGGATATCAGAAGAAGAATGCTGTCCTTTCACCAAAAGAGAAGATGACAGTTGCTTACCATGAGATTGGTCATGCTTTAGTTGCTGCTAAGCAGACAAATTCTGCACCAGTACAGAAGATTACGATTATTCCACGAACTTCTGGTGCGTTAGGATACACGATGCAGGTAGAACAGCAGGATAAATATCTTATGACGAAGGAAGAAATCCAGAATAAGATTGCAACACTCACAGGTGGACGTGCAGCAGAAGAAATTGTGACAGGAACAATAAGTACAGGAGCTTCTAACGATATTGAACAGGCAACAAAGCTTGCAAGAGCGATGATTACCCGTTACGGTATGACAGACGAATTCGACATGGTTGCAATGGAAACTGTCAATAATCAGTATCTCGGTGGAGATGCTTCCCTTGCATGTTCTGCAGACACACAGAAGAAGATTGATGAGAAGGTTGTAGAAGTTGTAAAAGCCCAGCATAAGAAAGCATTAGATATCTTGAATGAAAACAAAGATAAGCTTCATGAACTGGCGAACTTCCTCTATGAGAAAGAAACGATTACTGGTGAAGAATTTATGCGGATTCTGGAATCCTAATTAAATACTATTAATTATTAACTATAAATGAGGGAATTTAAAATATTGCACAACTATGTCCGCATTATAAAGACATACTTTACTTGACTGGTCTGAATGTGTTTAGACTACAAACAAGAAGCGTCAGCTTCAGATAAATAAAAACTATATGAAAAGTCGGAATGTGCTTAGACTACAAACAAGAAGTACCTATTTTTGTGTATTTTTCTGTATTTGCTCACTTACAGTTATTAAAAATAAAAAAGAGAAATCTATCAACGACGTAATATTATTTGGGAGAAGGTATGTTTGATATACCTTTTCTTACTTTGATATATCGTATGATGGAGTTCTCTTTTTTTATCTCCATTGTAAGAAAGATTCCTAGAGCATTTTTCAAACACGCTCTAGAGTACATTAAATTTATAAAATAATAATGATTATTAATATTGAAAAAGCTTGCAAGAATAGACAGGACAAGATATAATCTTAATAGTTACAATTACTTTTAAAAATTCAAGAATGCCCCGACATTCTTGCTGCGAGATGCGTGTCATGCAATGCATGACATACTTCTTCTGCG
>ERZ838827.1448-NODE-1448-length-17842-cov-5.392871_pt1 | contig 17842 bp, 16 predicted proteins | sample MGYA00519881_ERZ838827 | MGnify/ENA primary metagenome ERZ838827 (study PRJEB31850, sample SAMEA3708842) | human gut metagenome | biome: human gut; feature: human-associated habitat; material: faeces | place: China | collected 2014 ...
GAATATTTCCTCTGAAGCTGTAGCTGTTGTTACCGTTCTAGAGGAAATTTACGTATAAAGAAAAAGCGCGTAAAGCGCAAGTCTTTTTCTTAGATTTTCAGGCGTTTATTGTATTTTTAGAGCCTTCCAGACGTCGAGAGTAGGAAACGTCTGGAAGTTGACGACGGAATGGTGTCGTTCGTCGACTGGGCCTTGTTCACGTGGGTGTTCGGGTGGACGGCCTCCTGACCCTTGCGGCCCGTGAGGATTTCGTTGGCGGCATTGCCGATCACTTCGTTCACGTTCATGTTGACGCAGGTGTAGCCGCCGCCCTGCCACATGTCGAGCGGAAATTCCTTGTCGAATTCGCCCGCGAGCGCGCGGTCGCACGCCTCGACGATCGCTCGCGCAATCTCGGGCTTCAGCGCGCCGATCTCGGCGTTGGCGAGCGCGCAGGCCTTCTTGATGCAAAAGAGCGCACGGTGCATGCCGGGATAAAAGATGACGGGAAGATGCGCACAGCCCGAGACCTTCACCATGCGGCACGTCTGGATGCCGTAGTAGCGGTCGTCGGGAATTTCCATGGTGCCGAGGCAGTCGCGTTCGATGCGGGTCGTGGTCATGGCCTGATTTCCTTCAAAGAAGACTGGGTTGAGGATTCGACGGGGGCCTTCGCGTCCGCCCGTCTGATGAAGAAATCTTGAATCGAAAAGCCCTCAAAGACTAGAATGAACACGTTTTCTACCGCTCAAACACAGTTTTCCTTAACCTGAGCCTCAATAATCCCGTTCACCCTTCCTTAAAAACAGGCCCCGCATGACGCCGCTCCCGAGTCTTGATTTTCTGCGCGCCTTCATCACCGCCGCCGACGAACGTTCCGCCAAGGCGGCCGCGAGGCGTCTCGGCATTTCACCGTCGGCCGTCTCCCAGGCGGTTGCGAAGCTCGAGCTGCAGGCGGGGACGGCGTTGTTCGTGAAGCACGCGAGGCCCCTGAGACTGACGCCGGCTGGCCAGAGGCTCGCCGACGAGGCACGGTCCCTTGTCGAAGCCGCAGACGGTCTGCTCGCGAGGGCTGCGGGCACGGACCTCTCGTCGAGAACGGTGAGGCTGGGACTCGGTGAAACGGTCTCGGCCACCTTTGCGCCCTGGCTCATTGCGGGCCTCATGCAGCGCGTAGGCAGGCTCGAGACGGAGACGCGGTTTACTCAGCCCCTGATCGAGCGCTTGAGGGCGGGTGAAGTGGACGTGATCCTGACGGCCGATCCGATGCTCAACGAAGACCGCTGGCTTCGCGTTCCGCTCTACGACGAGGACTTTCTGCTCTGCGCGGGACGCGCGGCGGGCGAAAGGACGACGGACGTCAGAACCCTTGCCGCCACGAGGCCCTTCATCGGGTACGCGGGCGGGAGTTCGGACGAGGTCGAGATCGAACGAATTCTGAGGACGATGGATGTTCGGCCCGCGAGGCGCATTCTCGTGAGTTCTTCCCACACGCTCGTGGGCCTCATTGCCGAGACGGGCGGCTGGTCGCTGCTTCCGCCCACGAACCTCTGGTGCGGGCGGATGTTTCTCGAGAACCTCGTGATCGAGCCCGTGCAGGCGGGTGTGAGGCGAAGAAGGATGTGGGTTGTGGGCGACCGGCGTTCTGCGGCCGAGGCGGTCATGCTCACGGCCGAGACGGCGGCGAAGGTCTTTGAGGAGAAGATGCTCCCGACGCTTGAAGCAGCGCGTGGCGGACTCTCGATGCACGCCATGCTTATCGAGCACGGAAAGGGAAGGTGAGCAGAAAAACAAAACGCCTCCGCGTCGGGGGACGTCGGAGGCGTTCGTGCAGGTCCCGGAGGACTGCGGGAATGACGTTCGGAATTACTTCCTCAGCGTGCGCATCTGGTCGACGAGGTAGTCGATCACGGCAGGCGTGCCCTGGCGGGAGCCGGCGAGGTGCGGGCCAGTCGTGAACTTGCCGCCGACGCCGACCATCGGCGTGGAGTCGATCTGGTAGGCGTTCCAGAGCATCGTGGCGTTGCGGGACTTGTTCTTCACGCCGAAGCTGTTGAACGTGGCGTCCCACTTGGTGCCGTCGACGCCGGCTTCGACCATGAAGTCATGGATGTCGCGGGAAGCGCTGTCGAAGTTGTAGGAGCGCGTCTGGTAGATGATGCTTTCGAAGAACGGCATGCTGAGGCTGTCGAGCAGGCCGAGGGCCTCGAGCGCGAAGTAGGTGTCCGTGAACGGAAGGTACTTCGGCTGCCAGGCGACGGGGCAGATGCGGATGCTGACGTCCTCGGGGGCCTTCTGCGCCCACTCATGGAAGACCGGGTGGAACTGCAGGCAGTGCGGGCAGGTGTAGGCGAAGAATTCAACGACTTCGATCTTGTCCGCCGGCGTGGGGGCCATCGGGTGAACGGTCAGATACTCCTTGCCGGCCTTGTAGGCGGGAGCGGCAAAGGAATACGTCGAAAGCGGAGCGAGCGCGCCGGCGCAGAGAAGATCACGACGGGAGATCATGGCGGGTTGTCCTTTTTTACAGAAGGTGCCGTATGAAAAATTTGAACAGACCTGAGTTTAGCGGAAAACCCTTGGGCGAGGCTTAAAACGCTTGATCAGGATCAAATCCGTCGGAAGCCTGAGACAATTCGGCACAAAAATGCGCCTTCGCGTCACGGATGTACGACGAAGGCGCTGGTTCGGAATTTCAGCCTGAAGCGATGGCCCCGTCAGGGCGCGGCCTTGGGCGCGGGACAGGCCTGAGAATAGAGGAGCTCAAGCCCTGCGGCCGCGTGCGCGGGCACCTTGTGGGCCTGCACCCAGGCGGGATCCACCCTGCCGTGGGCAAACGGAATGTAGTCGCCGCCAAAGGGGAGCGCCTCGCGCCCCGTCTCGATGGAGGCCTTCGAGAGGACGTCGCCCTCGGCCATGCGGCCCGACGTCAGGACGCGGGATTCGGCGACGCCTCTTTGCGCGTCGCAGGAGAAGGCAAGCGTCACGAGGACGCTGCGTGCGTTCTCATAGCGCTTGTCGTGATGCACGCTCGTAAGGTCGCCCTTGTTCGACTCGGGAAGGGTCTCGACCGTCTCGACGCGCACAAGCCCGTCGCCCTTGTCGGCAAGACGCCACCAGCTCTCGACCATCGGCTCGGGATCGGGCGAGGGCAGGGACTGCCAGAGGGCGGTCGGTTTGGGTGCGAGATCGGCGCCGCAGCCGGCGAGCGCCAGTGCGGCAAGAGTCGGAAGAAGGAGCTTGACGGCGAATTTCATGGCGGCCTCCGGAAAAAGGTCGGGATGAGGCGGATTTTTCAATCCGTTCGTCGAGTTTACGCGACAGGAGGCCCGACGCGCTCTCGCGCACAGAGGTCAAAAGGTAGCGACTTGTTACGCCAAGGCAGGGCGATCGCATGAGTGACGCCTGATTTTTAGGCAAGAGCCGCATTTCTCTGCAAAACAAGGGAAGTGCGGCTATTTTCTTCTTGACATACTGCCTATTCCGCGATTGAATTGGCAGAAGGGAGGTCATTATGGTTCGCACTTTCACTCCCTACGTCCCCACCGTTCTCAAGTTCACGCCCGAGCACGTCGCCAAGGTGCCCGAGGGGCTCAAGATCCACTTCAACCACAACCGAGTCCCGAAGAAGAATGGCTCGAACTACGTGACGGAACGCGCTTACTACATCGATCCGAAGACTCATCGTCCGCGCGCCATTGCGTCCGTCAAGATCGGCGTTATTCCACCCGGCGAAACGGAAATGGTGCCCTCGGCAAGCCGCAGCACCGCCAAGAAGCCCGCGGCGATGGGGAATCTCGCGCAAAAGCTCGACAATGTGCTCTGCGACGAGCGGCAGCTTTCGAAAGTCCGCTTCCCGCTCTCGACGTTTTTGACCATCTGCCTGCTCTGCGCGCTGACCGGCCGAACCGACACGGCGTCGATCGCCGACTACTGGAACGCGCATGCAAAGGGCATGCTCAAAGATCTCGACGACGCGCAATTCCATACGATTTCGGCCGATACGGTCTTGCGGCTGATGAGTCTGCTCAAACCCCAAGAGGCGCTTGGCATGGCCGAACTCCTTGCCAGCGACTTGGTTGAGCCGACGACCGAAGACGGTGTTGCCCTGCCGCGCGTCATCAGCGCCGGCGAACACCTGGCGGAAATCGGCTCGCAAAATCGGAACCGACGGGCTGTACAGCCCTGAGATTGCGAGCAGGAACAAATCCGGCCGTCGGCTCAAGATCTGCGCAGGCGTTCAGGAGCTACGGTTTGTTCGTTGCGTCGAACTCTCGACAGGCTTTCTTCAGCAGACGAATTCATCGATTGGCGTTGCGCTCCGGGCCTTGTTTCGAATGCAAGTGTCAATGGTTCGGGTGAGTATCGAACGGGGTGAACGACGCGAACCACCCGAAGCGAGGTCTGCGACGAAGGCAGACATCCGGCTTCAGGACGCCTCGTCAGCCCTTCAACATTTGTGGAATTGCCGTGTCCCGTGATCCGCATGCTGTTGATACGTTGCATTTCCACAACAATACGGGCAATCCGGGCCACCGCTCGAAACCGGCTTCAGTCAATGGTTTGAAGTGATTTTTGGATGTCTCTCCATGGGAGATAAGGGTTATTACTAGGGAGAGAGGGGAGAGGTAAAAGCCTTTAGATTCGCCCTTGTTCCGAGGACAAAAAGATCATTTTGATTGTCCTTCGGATACTCCGATTTTCAACCATGAAAGGATTCCTCATGAAGAAGGCCCTGCTTCAAAGCGCGATTGCCGCTGTGATCGCGACTTTCGCCGTCGCAAGCTCCGCCACCGTCATCACTGTTGACGGCACGCAGACACCGATCACCGATACGACGATCGGCGGTCTGGTTGTTCAGAACGGCGGCTCCGCCGTTGTCGATGCCGACGGCAAGGACGTCAGCTTCAACAAGGAAGCCAAGACGCACGACTGCAATGTGTCCATTTCGCTCGTCGGCGCAGAGGACAAGATTTCCTCCCTTACCATCAATGCGGGCAAGCTGAATTTGGATTCACTCTCCGCGAACAAGAGCAATGACGGCCTCAGCAATTTCACCGGCTGGCAGGATGGCTACAGCAGCCTCACGATCAATGCTGGTGAAATCACGATCGGTTCGGACGAAAAGGGCGGTGACCGCGGTTTCCAGTTCAAGAACGACTACAACACGCTTGAAGTCCATGCCGACAAAGTCGTGGCCTACGTGCTCGATGGCCTGATCAATGCTCAGGGCACCGCCGGTCATTCCTCCGCCACGTTCGGCACAGCTTCGGACCGCATCGGTCACTTCGAAGCCCACACCACCTACGGCAAGGACGACTATGGTGTCGCGCTTCTTCAGGCCAACGAAGGCAACACCGTCTCCCTTTATGCTGAAAACGCCATTCTCGACGGCCCCACGAACGAAGCCGGCGGCGTGGTTGGTTCCGGCGCCTGGGGTACGGCCAACATCGACGTCACGAAGACGCTCAAGATCGACGGCAACCTCTGCGGCACGTACGGCTTGTTGATGGACAAGGAAGGGGAGAACAAGCACAAGAACTCGATCTTTGCCATGAACATCAAGGCCGGCAAGCTCGAGATGAAGGGTGACGTCAATGCGGGTTCCATCGGTGCCGGCAAATCCAAGCATGACCGAACCACCATCGTCAACATCAATGCGGGCGAAGGCTCGCTGATCGAAGGCGACTTCAACGTGTACGAACGCGGCAACACGGCCGCGACCGGCACGCTCACGATCGACGGCGACATCAACGTCAAGGGCGGCGGCAACGTCCTCCTCGGCGGCCGCTTTGACGGCAGCGTCGGTGAAAACGGCGTCGAGGTCACCGAAACCTACGGCGGCAGCATCACGATCGACGGCGAACACGCCATCACGATCGAAAAGGGCAGCGTGATCGTCGGCGGTACGCTTACCGCGCTTGACACGGTTCTCAAGAGCGGTCAGGTCGCTTCCGTTGCTGAAGAAGCCGCCGCAACGCCGCAGTTCACGGTTGTGGAAAACGCCGTCGCCTACCTCAAGAGCGTCGACAATGTCGACACCGTCGAACTTAAGAACAACAGCGTCCTCAAGGTGACCGAAGAATCGACCATCGGCACCATCACCACGGCTGAAGACGCCGTGTCCACCGTTTATCTCGCCGGCAACGCCACGGGCAATTTCACGACCGTCACCGGCGACACCAACATCGCCTTTGACAGCCTCGACAACAAGGCCACCATCGGCACAGTGACGGAAGGCTCCACGATCACGTCTCAGGGCTCCGCCGTCTTCAACGAGCAGTACGCCTCCGCCGAAGCCGCCGCACAGGCCGCCGTCAAGACCGGCATCGTCGTTGACAACGACGGCGCCGTCGCGGCCGACAGGATCGTTGTGGTCGAATCCGAATCGAACGGCTCCTTCTCCGCCGACATTACGGAGGACGACGAAGGCAATTCCGTCATCGATCAGTCCACCGTGTCGAAGACGCTCAACTCCAAGACGGAACGCTTGGGCAAGTCCGTGGCCCAGAACATCTATGCCTGGCGTCTTGAGATGAACGACATGAACAAGCGTCTCGGCGAACTTCGCGACAGCGAAGGCAACACCGGCGTTTGGGCCCGCGTCAATGCCGGCAAGCAGAAGGCCGACGGTTCCAAGAACGACTTCACGCAGTTCCAGTTCGGTGCTGACACGAAGGTTGAAGCCATCGCCAACATCCACGCCGGCGTGGCCTTCTCCTATACCGACTCCGACCTTGAGTACGTCGGCGGTGAAGGCGACAACAAGATCTTCGGTCTTGCCGCCTACGGTTCCTGGCTCGGCGACAACGGCAGCTTCGTCGACGTGATCGCCAAGGTTACCCGTCTTGAAAGCGACTCCGTGATCGACGGCACCTCCGGCGACTTCAACACGACCGCTTACTCGCTCTCCGCTGAAATCGGCCACCGCTTCGACCTCGCCGAATCCGTGTTCCTCGAACCGCAGGCCGAAATGAGCTGGGGCTATGTCGACGGCAAGACGTTCACGACGCTGAACAAGACGTCGGGCATCGCCACCGACACGACGGTCGACTCCACGACGTCCCTCATCGGCCGCCTCGGCGTTCGTGCCGGCATCAAGTGCCCGAACAACAAGGGCACGGCTTATGTCCGCACGTCCGTCCTCCACGAGTTTGACGGCGATGTTTCCGTCACCCGCGGCGACGGCACCTACACCGAGGATGCCTCCGACACGTGGTTCGAATACGCCATCGGCGGCAACTACAACCTCTCGAGCACGACGCAGTTCTATGCCGACCTCTCCCGTACGAGCAACGCCGAACTGTCCGAACCCTGGCGCTTCAACGTCGGCGCTCGCTGGGCGTTCTAATCTCGAAGGCTGCAAGATTTATATCTCTTCCCTTGCAGTCTGAGAGCTGACGAGCCCCGTCCGGATTCCATCCGGGCGGGGCTTTTTTGCAGAGAAATGCGGCTCTTGCCTAAAAATCAGGCATCACTCATGCGGTCGCCCTGACGCCAAGGGGCTCGCCCATCATGCCGAAACGTTCCCGAGCCAACGCAAGGTCGCGTAAAGACGGCATTTTCTTTGCAAAAAGTCGGGCAGAACTAAGGAAAAGTGCCTAAAATAACGGAACCCACTCAAGCAGAACAGCTTTTTGACAACCTCACCATGACATTCGAACAGAAGACCCGAACCCTGGCTGCCGCCGCAGGATGCCTCGCCGTCCTCGGCTCCGCCGTCTGCGAAGCCGCAGAGGAGGGGCGGGAAGCGCTTCAGGGAAAGGCGCAGCAGAACGTGCTGGTGAAGGTTAGCCCGAGCGCTCCCCGTCAGGAGGCACCCGCAATGCCGTCTCTTGAGAGCGTGCTCGCCGTCTGGGGCTTTCCTATGAAGATGCTCGGCGACGGCTATGTCGAATATGACGGCTGGGTCGGCCGTCAGGAATTCGGGACCGTCATGGCCTTCTGGAAGGCCGACAGCAGGACGAGCGCCTGGTACGGCCTCATGAACTATCCCGAGGACCTCACGGAGCTGAGCCTCAGGTTCAAATACATCCGCACGACCGCGACCCGATTCGAGGTCGACTGCGAAGGCAGAAGACTTCGCGCCGTCGAGCGCGTGCGCACCGCCGCCCCCTTCATGAAGGGCGAGGTGTTCGGCAGACGCCCCCTCTCGCGCAAGTGGGTCAACATCTTCGACGGGCGCATCGACCCGAAGGCGTCCACCCAGATCGAAGACCGCGAAGGCGAGATCTTCGAGCGCAGCTTCGCCATGGCGTGCAGCAGGCCCGAATGATCAGCCGACGAAAGGCCGTCCTTCGTGACGGCCTTTTTCGCGCAGGAAACGGCCGTCACGCAACGCCTCGCTTACGGGTGAGACATGCGATCTCCGCGAAACACGCGGATTGCCCGATCCCCCATTGCTTTTCAACCTGAACATGCACTGCCGGCCTTCCTTTTTAAAGTACAGACCGATTTTTTCGGACGCGGAAAGGGCGACGCTCGCCGCATTGTCCGAAGAGCACCCGCTCGAAGCCCTGCTGGAGAACCCGAGAGCCTTTGAGGATGCGGCCATCAGGTTTTCGTTCGCATCCGCCAAAATCGACGGCAACGCCTTCGAGCTGCGCGATGCGGTCGATCTACTCAAGTTCGGATGCACGGCCGGGCCAATGCCTTTCGACGATGCGCTGGCGCTCAAGAATGTCCATGAGGCCTTTGTTGAGGTCTGCTGCGGCAGGCACGCGCATCCCGTCCTCTCCGTTTTCTTTCTGTGCGACCTTCACGAAACGGTCACCCGTGGGCTGCCCGGCTACGTTCGCAAGGAACCCGAGTCCGTGACGGGCGGCACCCGCGGTCCGCTTGACGTGCTGCTCGAGGAGGCACAGGAAATCGAGAACGCCTTCGAAAGAGCCGCATATGCCCACTTGAATCTTGCGCGCCTCAAGCACTTTCCTGTCGGCAACGGACGGACAGCCCGCCTGATGCAGGCGGCCGTGCTCGCGGATGCCGGACTCGTGCCGCTTCTGCCGAGCGTCGAAGACGTCGTCCCACAGCAGCAAGACATCCTTGCCTATTGCGAAAGAGGCGACCCTTCGAGTCATGCGCAGCTCTTCCTGCGCTGATACAGGCACACCATAGAACTTTTGAGAGGCAGGACCGAAGCTCAGCTGAAGGCCCAGAAGGAGGCCGAGAAGGCCATTGCCGCATGCCGAAGAAGAAGGCTGAACCAATAGAGTTCCCGTCAGGGTTCTTAATTGTTCGTGAACAAAAGGAAAGGCCGGCGGATCATGTCCTGCCGGCCTCTTCGTCATGCGTTCAGGCTGAACGCGCTCAGGCGTCCTGTGCCTCGATGCGGATGCCGTGCTCGCTCAGGTCGCGGACCATGGAGGCGGGCAGGGGCTTCGTGGCGGAGAGCACGATGACGGGGTTGACCCAGGAGAGGCTTTCAGGCACGTAGTCGTGCACGGCGAAGATTTCCGTCACGGCGGTGAAGTCGGCGGGGCTGCGCAGACGCAGGGTGACGGTGCCGGAGACGGCTTCGCCCGCCTCCTGGCTCTGGGCCTCGAAGCGGCGGGCCGCAGCCATCATCGTGCGGTAGACGGGCAGGGCGACGCCCTCGACGTCGGAGCCCGCCATCGAGCGCAGCTTGTAGAGAAGGGACGCCTCGCGCACAGCGTCGTAGACGGGAAGGCCCTGAAGGCGCTTCACCTCGGCGATGCGCCTGACGGCGCCAAGGCGCGTGCGAAGTGCGCCGACGATGGCTTCGTCGCTGCGGTCGATGTCGGCGCGAAGGCTTTCAAGCTCCGCGGGCTTCTTGGTCGTGCTGTCGGTCATGGATGCTCCGTCTGGTCTTTGTTCTGAAGGCGTGGAGAAGGGGATGCCGGCCGGTCAGGCCTGGCGTTGAGGCGGTCCCCGGCGGGCCGCATTTCACATCATGCCTGATTCTGCGCCTTTTGGGTGAAGTCCCCTCCGGCCTGTTGATTCGATTCGGCCTTGCAGCCGCCCTTGGGAATAGTTCCGGAAGGCTGCGCTCAATCGAAAAGGCCTGCGCGGATCTCATGCCGTCGCAGGCCTCTGAAGGCTCGTCGAGCACTGCGCCGTGCGCCGCTCTCGACGAAGAGGAATCTGGCAGGGAGTTTTTGTGCCGCCCGTTCTCGGAACGGGTCGCGCCTCCCTTGAGACACATGGTGCCTTATCGCTCAACGCTTCGCAAGGGCTCGGGCACAGTCGTTTCAGGCTTTCTCGCTGTTCTTCGACGCCCATCAAGGCGCCTCGGGTGCTCTCCCTAGGCGATACCGCCCAATCGGCGGAAACGGTCGGAAACAGACTGTCTTTTGTCGACAAGATCCCCTCGCAGACGCCCTCCATGCACGAGCCTGAAGACGTCAACACGGAAGATGCGGAGGATGACGTTGAGGGCCTGCAGCCGGAAGCGTCGGCCCGGCGTTCCCGGGCGCGCGGCTCAAAACAACCCTCAAGCTGAGTCGGTCAGAGGAAATGGCAAGGGTAATCCCGATGGCCGCGCCGGGGCTTTGGTTGATATCATCATTGCGCCCCGCGCAAGGACGCCGCTTTCATGCGCCGCCTTGCCGGCCTGCGCGCCGACTTTTTTGGGTGCCCATTGACCGGGGTGTTCGAGCAGCGCGCGCAACTCAAGAGGAGAAAACACCATGAAACTCACCACGATCGCCGCGGCCGCCGCGCTTGCCGTCGCCTCGATGTCCGCATCCGCCGCCACCTACGTGCCCGGCACATACACCTACAAGGTGAACGCGCACAATGCCGCCATGACGGTCGCCGTCACGGTTTCGAAGCACAGGATCGAGAAGATCGACTGGTCGAAGAACCTTGAGACGATCGGCGTCGGCCAGCTCGCCCTTGAGAAGGTGGGCGGCAGGATTCTCGAAAAGCAGAGTCTCGGCGTTGACGGCGTCACGGGCGCCACGATCAGCTCGATGGCGCTCAAGTACGCCGTGGGCGAATGCCTCAAGCAGGCCAAGGTTTCCGCCGAGGACCTCAAGGACCTGAAGAAGAATGTTGAAGAATACAAGGCGCTGCCCAACACGATGAAGACACAGGTCGTCATCATCGGCGGCGGCGGTTCCGGCCTTGCCGCTGCGGTTGCCGCCTCCCAGGCGGGCGCCGACGTGATCGTGCTCGAAAAGCTCGGTCTTCTCGGCGGCTCGACGAACGTCTCCGAAGGCGCGCTCAATGCGGCCGACCCGATCCGCCAGCCCAAGCTCGGCATCGAGGACTCCGTTGCGAAGCACATCGACCAGACGCTCAAGGGCGGCCACAACGTGGGCAACCCCGAGCTCGTCAAGCACCTGTGTGAAGGCGCCTATCCCGCCGTCGAATGGCTGGAATCGATCGGCGTGAAGTTCAAGGACGAGGTCGGCACGGCCACGGGCGCGCTCTGGCAGCGCTCCCACTATCCCGCCACGCCGTCGGGCAACTCCTACATCCGCGTCTTCGAGAAGTACATCGCCGAGCATCCCAACGTGCAGGTCATCACCGACATTGAAGCCAAGGACGTCCTCAAGGACGCCGACGGCCGCGTGACGGGCGTGCTTGCCAAGCACAACAAGACCGGCCGCTACACGCTCTTCAAGGCTGAAAAGGGCGTGATCATCGCGACCGGCGGCTTCGGCGCCAACGTGAAGCTCCGTCAGGAAGTCAACACGGGCGTCTTCAAGGACTACGACCTCGGCAAGAGCATCGGCTGCACGAACTTCCAGAAGTCCGCCCAGGGTTCCGGCATCCTGATGGGCAAGGAAGTCGGCGCGAACGTGATCGGCATGGCCGACATTCAGGTCCATCCCTGCGGCACGCCGGGCACGGGCCTCATGGAAATGATCCGCACGTCGGGCCGCAACCGCGTCTTCATCAACACGGACGGCAACCGCTTTGTCAATGAAGGCGCCGCCCGCGACGTCCTCGCCAAGGCCATCTTCGCCCAGAAGGACTCGACCTACTACGTGCTCGTCAACCATCTGCGCTATCCGAGCCTCACGTGGGTTGACCGCAACGGCGCCAAGGTGGGCGACATGATTGACCTCGGCCGCGTCGTCGCAGCCGACACGCTCGAGGAGCTTGCCGCCAAGCTCAAGATGCCGGTCGAAAACCTCAAGAGTTCGATCGACACCTACAACGCCGTCGTGCGTGGTGAAAAGAAGGATCCGCTCGGCTTCGTCGCCAACAACAAGGCCGACAAGGTCATGACCGAAGGCCCCTGGTACGCCTGCCAGAAGGTCCCGACCGTCCACCACACGATGGGCGGCCTGCAGATCAACGCCGACGCACAGGTGCTTGACGTCAACGGCAAGGTGATTCCGGGCCTCTACGCCGCCGGTGAAACGACGGGCGGCATCCACGGCTCCAACCGCCTCGGCGGCAACGCCATCGCCGACTGCATGGTCTTCGGCCGCACCGCCGGCACGAACGCCGCTCAGGGCAAGTAAACCATGCCGCCCCGCGCCGCCCACCGTGACGGCGCAGGCCTGAGCATGCCGGAAGGCTCTCCTTCGGGCACTCCCGTCCATCCGGGAGCCCGTCTGAAGGAGGGCCTTTTTTCGTTCATGAGCATGACGACGCGGCGCCGCGACGCCCCATGGGCGCTCCTTGTTGCAGAGTTTTTCGGCGCTCGCCCGAGTGCGGGCAATGCGCCTATTCTTGGCAGAGTGCGCCTGCAGCACGACGGGCGAATCGACCCGAGTCCCGGTGCGCACGAACGTTCACCAAGGAGAGAGACCATGAACACGAGGATTTCCGCACTTGCCGCCGCGCTTCTCATTGCGCTCGCCGCGCCCGCCATGTCCGCCGACGTGCCGCAGGGCACGATCATGGGCAAGGCCTGGGTGCAGACCGACCGCACGATGGCCGAGGCCATGGCGCAGTCCTGGACGGTGCTGCCCGCATCCGTGACGGGCGACAAGACATACGAAGGCACCAACATCCGCGCGCCCGAAACGAAGGGAAAGGCGCCCGCCGTCATCTTCGTGCACGGCTCGGGCGGCATCAACCCGCAGATCAAGGCCTTCCAGAAGCGTCTCGCGGACGAGCTCGGGATCGCCAGCTTTACGGCCGACTCCTTCCAGCTACCCGACCGCATGACCTACACCTCGCCCATCGACCCGATGGACTACGAGAAGATCCACGCGCTTCGCGCGAGCGAACTCACGGCCGCCGTCGAATTCCTGACGAAGCAGCCCTGGTTCAACGGCAGGTTCGTGATCGCAGGCACGAGCGAAGGCGCGGTCGCCGTGGCCCGCTACGTGCGCGCTGAAGCCGCGCCCGCCGAAGCGGGCCGCATCATCTTCTCCTGGTCGTGCGAGAACAACTACCACGTCGTCCAGCACAAGACGAGGATTCCCGACGACATGCCCGTCCTCAACATCATGAGTTCGAAGGACAAGTACTTCTCGCAGGCCAACCCCTATCTCGGCAACCACGAGGCCGTCGGCAACTGCAGCAAGGCGCTCCAGGGCAATCCCAACGCCCGCATCGTCCTCATCAAGGACGCGCCGCATACGCTCATGAACGAGCCCGAAGCCCGCGAGGCCGAGGACAAGTTCCTCAAGGACGTCCTCCTCAAGTAGTCGACGCCCGGCTTCCACCCAGTCCGTCATGCGCACGGCCCGCCGCAGGCTTCATGCCCCCAGCGGGCCTTTTCGTCCTGCGGTTCGTTGACTTTCGTTCGCCCTCGAACTAACATCGCTTCATGAAGGAAAACACCCGCATCCCCTTTCTTGCAGGCCGCCTCTCGGAGGCCGCCTCATCATTCATTCTCGAGTCGCTCAAGCGCGAAGGCATGGGCGAGCTGCTCCCCTGCCACGGCGACATCCTGCACGTGCTGACCGAACAGGAAACCGCCACCGTGATGGAGCTCGCACGCCTCACGCACCGCTCGAAGTCCACCGTCTCCGCCCTCGTCACGAAGCTCGTCGATCTGGGCTATGTCGCGCGCGAGCGCTCGGCCGAGGACTCCCGCGTCATCAACCTGAGGCTTACCGAAAAGGGCAGGGCGTTCATCCCCGTGTCCGAACGCATCTCCTCCGAACTCGACGCCCTCGTGACGCGCTCGCTCACGCCAGACGAGGCCCGATTCGCCGAGGCGCTCCTCGCGAGAATCCTCAACGGCTTTTCATCCGAGAAGCCCGTCTGAGGCCTTCCGGACCCTTCCGAAGGGCTTTCCGCCCTGATCTCAACCACAGCCCGGCCCTCATCTTTGCTAAGATCGACGGACGACCTCCGCGCTTCGATCCGCTTCGGGCGCAGAGACGGAAACCATTGCAAAACAGCGTGTGATGGAGTAGGATCCAATTTCCTACCAACTCACTCGGGAATTATGCGAACGCCTGCAGGAAGGGCGTTCTCGGGCGCCGGACGGCGTTCTTCCGGGGTGAGTGGAGCAGGCGGGCATCCGTCGGGAAGGCACCTTCGGACGCCGGACGGGATACCGCAGCACAACGACAACTCCACACACGCACAGGAGAAACATCATGATTCATCAGTCGAGCCTTGAACTTGTCGGCGGCACGCCGCTTCTGCAGCTCAACAACTGGATGAGGCTCCACGGCCTCAAGGCGAACATCATCGCGAAGGTCGAGTCCCTCAATCCCGCAGGGAGCGTCAAGGACCGCGCCGCGCGCCAGATGATCCTCGAAGCGGAAAAGGCCGGCCTCATCGGTCCGGGCGCCGTCATCATCGAGCCCACCTCGGGCAACACGGGCATCGGGCTCGCGAGCATTGCCGCCGCCCGCGGCTATCGCGCCATCTTCACGATGCCCGAGACGATGAGCGTCGAGCGCCGCATGCTGCTCAAGGCCTACGGCGCCGAAGTGGTCCTCACGCCCGGCAGCGCCGGCATGAAGGGCGCCATCGAGAAGGCCGAGGAACTCGCCCGAGAGATTCCCGGCAGCTTCATCCCGCAGCAGTTCGAAAACCCCGCCAACCCGCTCGCCCACTACCTCACGACCGGTCCCGAGATCTGGGCCGACACGGAGGGACATGTCGACATGTTTGTCGCGGGCGTGGGCACGTCGGGCACGGTGACGGGCAACGGGCGCTATCTCAAGGAGAAGAATCCCGACGTCAAGGTGGTGGCGGTCGAGCCTGATGCGAGTCCCGTGCTCTCGGGCGGCAAGGCCGGTCCGCACGCCATCCAGGGCATCGGCCCCAACTTCGTGCCTGGCAACTACGACGCCACCGTGGTCGACGAGGTCTTCCGCGTCTCGAACGAGGCCGCCATCGCCGCCGCACGCGCCTTCCCGAAGGCCGAAGGCATTCTCATCGGCATCTCGGGCGGCGCCGCCCTCCATGCCGCGACGGAACTCGCGAAGCGCCCCGAAAACGAAGGCAAGAACATCGTCGTGATCTTCCCCGACAACGGCGAGCGCTATCTCTCCACGGTTCTCTACGCCGAATAAGACGCACAACGGAAGGAAAATCATGAAGGATCTTGAGCACGAAGCCTGCGGGAACGTCTTTCCCGGAGACCTCAGGGAGCGCGTGAGCCGCCAGATGATTCTGCGCGAGCTCGGAGAGAAGGGGCAGGCCGCGATCAGCAGCGCGCACTTTCTCGTGATCGGCGCTGGGGGCCTCGGCTCTCCCGCCATCCTCTATCTCGCCGCTGCAGGCGCGGGCACGATCACGGTGGTCGACGCCGACACGGTGTCGGTCTCGAACCTCTCGCGCCAGATCCTTCACACGACGGCGACGGTCAACGTCAACAAGGCCAAGAGCGCCGCCATCGCGGTCGAGAGGCTCAATCCCCATTGCCGCATCATCCCCGTGCCCGAATTCGCGGATGCCGTGAAGCTCAAGGCCCTTGTGAAGAATGCGGACGTGATCCTCGACTGCACGGACAACCTCGCAACCCGCATCGCGGTCTCGAGGGCCGCGCATGATGCAGGGAAGCCCCTCGTCTTTGCGTCCGCCGTGCGCTTTTCGGGCCAGCTCACCGTCTTCGATCCGTCGGTGCCCGACTCTCCCTGCTTCGAATGCATCTTTGAGGAGGACGATCCGGGCAACGACGTCAAGGCCGCGGCCGTCGGCGTCTTTTCGTCGGTCACGGGCATCGTGGGGACCCTTCAGGCCACCGAGGCCCTGAAGATCGCCGCAGGCATCGGCTCGACGCTCTGCGGCAGGATGCTCTTCATCGACGCGCTCAACATGCAGTTCGACACCATCAAGGTGAAGCGCAGGAAGCGCTGCCCCGTCTGCGGCGAAAGGCACTGAAAGAGAAGAGAGCGCTCAAGGCAGACAAAAGCAACGGCCTCGAGACGAAAGTCCGGGGTTGACCAAATGCAAGGAAGGCCAGCCGCCCCAGCAGGGCGAAGCTGGCCTTTTCATGTTTTTTCACGCGCTCGGAAGTCCGCTCAGGCCTTCTCCGCGTCGTTCTTTTTGACGTCGACGAACTCGGGGACGGTCACATGGCCGTCGAGGAGGTCCTGGAGGGTGACGCTCTGCAGGTACTTGTCGACCACCTCGGAGAGTCCCTTCCAGAGGGCGGTGGCGGCGCAGCCTGCGCGTCGGCTGCAGTCGTCGACGGGGTCGAAGCACTTCATGGGTGCTTCGTCGGATTCGACGACGGCGAGGATTTCGGCGACGGTGAGGGTGACGGGGTTGCGCAGCAGCCTGTAGCCGCCGAGCGGTCCTCGTCCCGTCTCGACCATGCCGGCCTCGGCGAGTGCGGGCGCGATCTGTTCGAGATAGCGCCAGGAGATGTCCTGGGAGCTCGCGACGGTTCGAAGCTTCACGTAGCCGCGCCTGCGGGCCTCGTCGGACCTCGCGGCGCGCTCGACTTCGGCGAGCTCGATCATGAAGCGCAGGGCGTAGCGCGAGCGCGTGCCGATCTTGAGAAAGCTCATTGGCGGGGCGTCCTGATGACGGGATCGGGAAGATCCGCGGTGGTGGAGCGGAACGGGCTGATGTCGATGCCGCCGCGACGGGTGAAGCAGCAGTTGACCGACAGGGCCTCGGGGGCGAGCACGCGCATGATGTCGGCGTGGATCTGTTCGCAGCACTGCTCGTGGAAGCCCTGGTGGCGTCGGAAGGAGACGATGTAGGCAAGGAGCGCGCGTCGGTCGATGCGGCGGCCGCGGTAGCTGATCACGATCGAGGCGTGGTCGGGCTGGCCCGTGACGGGGCAGCGCGAGCGAAGGAGGTTGGAGGAGAGGGTCTCCTCGACGACTTCGTCGGAGGCGGCCTTGAGGAGCGAGGCGTCGGGTTCGTAGACGCTGCACTCGAGGTCGGCGCACTCGGCTTCGAGCACGATGCCGGGGACGCGGGTGACGGGCATCTCCCAGCGGGCGAGGTCGTCGATGAGGACCTCGACGGAGGCGCCCACGCACGCGGAGACGTCGCGGGCGATGAGGCGGGCGGCCTCTTCGACGGAGCCGATCTTCGTCTGGGTGAGCGAGCCGATGTAGAGCTTCAGGGACTTGGATTCGACAATGCAGGGACTCGTCGCGGGCACGCGGATTTCGCCCGCAGCGGCTACGGGGAGGCCGCGCTCGTTGATCCAGGTGATTTCATAGAGGCGCCAGACGTCGGTGCCGCGGAAGTCGTGCACGCCGATCGCATCGCGTCCGAGCGAGCGCGGAATGGGCGTGAGGAGGTCGGGACGATAGGTGTCGACGTATTCGGTCGTCTGGCCGAGCAGGGTGCCGGCGGGCGCACAGGCGGACATGGCTTCTCCTGAAATGGATTCCTGAGAGTGAATGCTGTTCTCGTCCGCAGATTATAGCGGGACGAAGGCGAGGGACCAAAATGCAAAGAGGAGCCCGCGGGCTCCTCTTTGCTTGCATGATCGGACGGATCAGCGGATTATTAATCGTCTCAGCAAATAGGTTTACAAATAATTTCAAATAAAGGCCGTACA
>ERZ838827.1449-NODE-1449-length-17840-cov-13.104583_pt1 | contig 17840 bp, 12 predicted proteins | sample MGYA00519881_ERZ838827 | MGnify/ENA primary metagenome ERZ838827 (study PRJEB31850, sample SAMEA3708842) | human gut metagenome | biome: human gut; feature: human-associated habitat; material: faeces | place: China | collected 2014 ...
TGAGAAGAGGTGACAGCAAAAGTACTGTCACTGTGCTGTCACATGCTGCCGTCACGCCACTACTCATTCACTGTCAGATGTTTAAATACAAACATGTGACAGATGACAGCATTTTTTCACTTTTTAATTCTATAGTAGAGTGTTAAGAGATTATATTTCGGCTCATTTTCATACAGTTTTGAGGATTTTTTGAATCAACTATATCTGCTATTCACCAGATAACCGGACACCAACTTGAGCAATACCTCAATGTCTTCCGCTTTTCGAACTTCATTCTCCGGCAAATGCAGCAAAAATCCTTCCGTCTGAAGATTACCTGTTTCTATGTAAACATCAGATTCAATCTCACGTCCTGCCAGAATTCCATTTCGCAAAAGAGCTTTCCTGACCATCGCATACTTTTGGCCATGCCCTTCAAGACGCATCTTTACAGAATATTCATTGTTGATTTTAAATAGTCCTGTATTTTGGTCGAACATGATTCCTTTACGGGAAAAGAAGTTACTTAATGTACCATTCAGTGACAAGTCTTCAGGAGTTCCGATAGTCACACCGTTTTCTTTATCCATCATCCAGACTTTATCGGCAATCTGCAAAGCCAGTTCCAAATCATGGGTACTCATGAAAATAGTTTTCCCCGTATCGCGGGATAACCGATGCAACAGTTGCATCATCTCCACTTTACTTGGAAAATCAAGGAAAGCAGTCGGTTCATCCAGGAAAATCACAGGTGTTTCCTGCGCCAACGCTTTGGCAATCATCACCTTTTGTTTTTCTCCGTCACTCAACGTATGCATCATCCGACCGGTTAGCACCTCTATCCCCACACCGGCTATCGCACGGGAAACAATTTCTTTATCTCCTTTCTTCAACACTCCCCAAAAACCGGTATAAGGACTTCTTCCTAACGCTACCATCTCTTCCACCGTCATATTACGCAAGTCACACTTTTCTGTCAGCACCACACTGATGACTTTCGACATATCCGCATCGGAATATTTCTCAACCTCTTTATTCATGATCCGAATCTCTCCCGACAATTTCGGTAGGAAACCGGACAGTGTATGCAACAAAGTGGACTTCCCCGCTCCATTGGCTCCAAGCAGACAAGTGAGTTCGCCAGCATAAATACTGGCATTTATATCACGGGCTACGATATGCGTTTTATGCTTTCCTTTATAGCCTGTGGCCAGGTTCCTGATAGTTATGGTTTCTTGCTCTTGCATGTTAAGTTTCTCCCTGTTCTGATTATCATTCATTTACCTCTCCCTTACGCTTACGGAACAACACCGACACTACCACCGGTGCACCGACCAAAGCTGTGACGGAGTTGACCGGCAAAGCACCTTCAAACCCCGGCATACGGGCTATCAGATTACACAATAACGCCATTGCCGCCCCTACCAGTAAAGAAGAAGGCATCAATATCCGATGGTCGGAAGTACGGAACAAAGCACGGCAAAGATGCGGCACAGCCAGTCCCAGAAAAACAATCGGCCCACAATAAGCCGTTACAATCGCCACCAAAGCTCCGGAACAGGAGATTACCAACAAACGGGCACGTTTGATATTCAAGCCCAGATTTCGCGCATAACTGTCTCCAAGCAACAACAGATTCAATGTCTTAATCAACAGAAAAGAGAGTGGAAGAAGTACAGCCATTGTGCAAAGGAATGGGAATAACTGGTCACCGGAAATACGGGAAAAGCTTCCTAATCCCCAAATGACATACGCGCGAATATCTTCTTCGACGCTGAAAAACTTCAAGACTCCAATCACGGCATTGGCTACATAACCAATCATCACACCGATAATCAACAGAGTCACGTTTCCTTTTACTTTCTGTGAGGCGAAAGCAATAAGCGCCATGATAGACAATGCTCCTGCAATAGCGGCAACCGTCAGCGCCAATTCACCAATCAGCCCCAGACTGCTCAACGCCACTCCTCCAAGGCTGCCCGACAATAAAACGACAAAAGCCACTCCCATACTCGCTCCGGAACTAATCCCCAACACTGAAGGCCCTGCCAATGGGTTTCTGAAAACTGTCTGCATCTGCAATCCGCTGACGGATAACCCTGCTCCGGCAACCAGCGCAGTGACTGCCTGGGGCATTCTCGATTTCCAGATAATATTCGTCCAGATATGGTTCTCATGATCTCCCCACAGGCAAATATCCCATACAGCACGAAACGGTATAGATACAGAACCCAATACGAGATTCAGGAAGAAAAGAAAAAAAATCAATCCAACCAACAGAAGCATCAACAACCAGACAGGAGTTTTCATACTCTTCTCATTTTAAAAGCTCATAAAAAACGGGAGTATATTCCGGTAGCAGTTCCGGATGAAATACTTTAATCAAATCTTTCAGCAGCACTTCCGGATGAGTGGGAACATTCTCATAATAAGGTTTCTCCTTGAGATTGCAATAAATCACTCCTTTATCTTTGAATGCCCGGAAATCAGCATACCGGGAATCCTGCGCTTTCAAGGCGTCGTAAGTGAACGTGCCGTTATGACTGTTCAATATCCGCCAATAATCAGCACTTTCCGCGCGACTGTAAACAGTCTCAAAGTCTAAAGTCACTCCACCTGTATTCGGATCATCTTTTAGGAAATAATCGGCACCGGCATCCCGGAAAAGTTGTGCGAGGAAATTGCGCCCTCCTACGGCGTACCAGTTGCCGCCACGCAGCTCACCACTAAAAACAACCGGCTTTTTCTCAATCCTTGCCGTCAGCTGCTTCAATGTATTATATTCAGTCTTAATCGAATCAAAGATCGCATTTGCTTTCTCCTCTTCTCCAATCAGCAGACCGATAAACTTAATCCATTCTGCCTGCCCGAGGGGAGAATTCTCTTTATATCCCAAATGCGGAATCAAAGGAATACCTACCTCTTTCAATGCGTCATATCCTCCCCGTTTGAAAGGAGAAATCAGAATCAGATCGGGATTCATGGAGATAATAACTTCATTATCAAAGTTCCCCTCTATCCCTATCTTACGAATTTTCTTCTCTTTCAACCGACGTTTTACTTCCTCATTAAACAAATGGCGGGTACTTGTGATACCTACCACATGATCCAACTCATCCAGTTTTATAAAATTGGATAGTTGCAACGAAGTCATACAAATGATATTCTTAATCGGAACGGGCTGCACTACATAATCAGCGGATACTTTATTTTTCGCAAAGGCTTCCTTATCCCTGACAAACGCATACTGATAAATTTCCCCTTTACCTTTTTCTTTCTGCGGGTCTTGAATAGTCACCAGACACCCTCCCTCTACATATTGCACTTCGAAACCTTCAGCATATTCCGGAAGAATGATCCGGGAGGAATCAGAGGTGCTAACCGCCACTCCGACTGCCTGCGTATTGTTTTTACTCTTCTGTCCACAAGAAACGAGAAATAACAAAAAGCAAACAACCGGCCAGTATTTTCCTTTCAGCCGAAAACTATTATACCATTTCATATCTTTATTATATTAAATTTCATTATTCTATACTACAAACCTACTACCTTTTCTTTTTCCACTTCGGAGTTATACCGATAAAGAATTCAAAATTAACGCCCGGCATCGGGCGGGATAATACTGAAAGATACTCCTCGTCGAATAGATTATTAACCGTCCCCTTCAAAGACAAATCCGCCCAACGAAGCGAGAAGCCTTTTTCGAGTGTCATATTACTCATGAGATAATGGGGGAGATGCCCCGTCAATGTCTTTTGATTACTAGACATTGTATAACGTTCACTATAGTAGCACCATTTATACAACAAACTCCAACTACGATAAGACATTCTGCCCGATAACGTAGCCGAATATTCCGGTACATAAGGTAGCTGTTTCCCCAATGACTGGTCAGCCGAACTCATCGGTTCACCTTCATTAATAGAAGGGGTCCAGGCAAAAGTAGCATGCACTCCCAATTTCCAGTTCTTAGCCAACCGCAATGCGAGATCCGCCTCCGTTTCTATACCATAAGCATGCACTTCTTTGATATTGAGAGGTGAATAATAGCCGGCTTTAAAATATGGCAGCCAGATAATCCAGTCATTGACATGTTGATCAAACCACGAAGCAGAACCGGACAGGGTGTAAACGTCATCCTTACCAACAGCAAATGACAATCCGGCTTCATAAGTAAACCCGCTCTCATGCTTTAAATCTTTATTCCCTCCCGGTAAGAAGTAAAGGTCGTTTAATGTAGGAAAACGATAATTGCGTGTAATGGAAGCTTTGGCTATTATATTTCCTTTTTTCGACAGAACATAATCGATAAAAAAAGCAGGGATGACCGGTGACCAATCATCACCATACATCTCCTCTCTCAATACTACTGACATGCCCAATCGTTCTATCGGCCGCCATTTTGCCGATATCGTTCCAGAAAGTTCCACACGCGCCTTATCATAACCGACAATCTTTTTGCTCCCTTGCTGGTCGATGATATTTTTATCCGAACTTTTTACAAAATGCTGATGCGTAGACAGTCCACCGGTAAAAAGCAACTTTTCAGTTAGAAAATACTCACCATCCACTTGTCCGTAAAAAGTATTGATTTTACTTCTCGAACGGATCATGGAAGCCATATCTCCATTCCCTTTATCATTTTTATAATCATACGCCATCCATGTATAAATATAACCGGCTTTCGCTCCCAGCTTCCAGTTTTCGCGAGTATGATCCCACGACAGAACACTACGCAAAGTATGCTCTCTTTGACGATTCTCAAAATTAGCTCCAGCACTCTGATCACTAGTCAAACGTCCCAATTCCCGATTAGAATTAATATACCATGCATTCAGTCCGAAACGGTCACCCTTACCTGTGTTGTAGTACACCTCCTGCAAGAGGTGTAAATCCTTAAATGAGGCATTATTATTGCGTTCTATCGGATAATATTGTGAAACAATCGTATAATTATCATCATAGATATTCTCTTTCTTATCACGATTGCGGAACTTAAAATCATTAGGTGAAGACTGATAGACCGCACGTGTCGATACCTGCCAATGCTTGTCTCCGTACGTCAGACGTAAAAACTCGTCAAATGTTCGATAGGAACCAACCCCCTGGACATACTGCAGTCCAAACCCTTGTTGATTGGCAGACGTTGTAGAAAGTTGCACCAAACCACCTAAGCCACCTCCCACCATATTGACAGACGAAGTGCCATGCAACAGAGAAGCATCGTCTATGAAATAAGATGGAATCATGGAAAAGTCGGTCATACCCAACATCGGACTATTGATTCTCATTCCATTCCACGTCACCTGTGTATGTGAAGCCGATGTGCCACGAAAAGATACGGTAGAAAGCGTAGCGCGTCCGTAGGTCTTCACAAAGATAGAAGAGTTGAATGTGAGCACATCAGCCATTGACAAAGCTATATTTTCTTTCAAGATAAGTGAGTCAAACACAGTTTTCTGTACCCCGATATCTTTCATCGGACGCTTGGCCTTAATTTCAACTTCACGAAGACGTATTCCTCTCTCCGCCCAATTTTTCTTACTATCCGTTTCTTGAGACCAAAGAACAGATGACATCATCGATAGAACAACGCTTACACAAATAATCTGTGCTACATTTTTTTTCATAAGTCTTTCTTGGGTTATTTCCAACAAAATGCTCCGGGAATAATTCCTACATAGAACTGGTCCAGTAATTCTCCATCTTTCGTATAACGATATACAATCCCTTGTTGCTGATAGTCGATAGCATCCGCCACATACACATCATCGTTCACAGGATTGACTGTTAAACCATAATATTTTGTATTGCTATATTTAAGAAAAGGACGTACAGGAACACGATCTGCATCAACGGACATTTGCCATATATCATTGTTTATCCAATAAAGCATATCACCAGTACCATTTAATTGCACTTCAGAGGGCCAATCACCAAGTTTGAACTTAAACTGTTTCTCCACCTTAAATGTCTCGGCATCAATTCGATAAAGTGAAGGAGCTTCATATCCGTACGGACTACCTTCATAACCACCATCGGTAATCGTCCACATTTTATAGTTCTTATCCATTACCAATGAGGTGGGTTGAATGCCCACAGTCAGCTGTTCTACCACTTTATCAGTTTCTGTATCTATCTTCAAGATACGATTCTGATATGACCAACAATTTACAAAAACATATTTACGCCCATCATTACCGATATATTCTACCATCTGTTCTGTCGAGCCGGATTCCGTCGTCATATCCGGACAATCAATATATCCGGTAATTTGATAAGTTTTGGGGTTGACAATAAAGATGCGATTATCCCAAATCTGTGTAACATAGGCTTTTTCATCCGAGAGGAAATGAATATAGCGCGGAGAAGTCAGTCCGATAATACGCCCGACCTCTTTAAATGTATTTATGTCAATAGCAAAAATAACATGAGAATTATTAACCACAACCCAACCAATACCATTACGAATCATCATAGATTGGGCCACATCACCCAATTTCATAGCATTAGCCCGGTAGAAGATTTCATTCTCCACTATCTTTGTTTCCGGATCATAATAGGATAAAGTAGCATTCCCATACTGGAAATTACCTTCGTTTGTGATAAAAAGCCCCTTTCCCGTTGCGGAGAAATCTTCCATTTTACCATAATCCCACTCCATACAACCTGTGAAGGTTATTAAAATAAGGAAAGCGAATAATTTTAAGAATCGAATCATTGTTACCTCCTAGCTATATAATTTATCATTCTTGCAGAATTTTACACCATAAAATTAGGAGAGAAATCAATTGAATACAGGAAAATCCTATCATCCGACGTCTACCCGAAACCCGCGAGTGTAAAATCTACATATCAAGGCAGGTATTCTGACTCGTTTCAGTTTAACGCCTTCCCAGTTTTCACCAGTGGCAGAGAGTGTTAAACTCATTTTATCCTTATTATAAAAATACTACAGAAGGATAGAAACTTACAGCAGCAGGTACTGTTCCGGATTCACACCGGATTCCCTTTTCATCTTTTTTGGAAAGCTAAATTATTCCAAATATGAACCTTGAGCGCACAAAGATACTACAATAATATATCATAAGAACATTCTTCGCTTCATTTTCATCAAAACATTTCAATATTTTATGCTGTCCAAAGCAAAGAGAATCTCTGAATATTTCTTCACAATTTATAGTAAGTATGAGAAAAAATAGTATCTTTGCAACATTAAGGTTCTAAACTGAATATATTCTTTTCAGTGAGGATTAATAGGGAATGTCGTGAAAATCGACAACAATACCCGTTGCTGTAAGTTCCTATCCTTTTGTTTCTCTACAAAAAGGATTAAATGAGTCTAACATTCTTTGCCACTGGTAAAATACTGGGAAGGCGTTAGGCTGGAACGAGTCAGAAGACCTGCCTTGATTTTACGCTATTTGCACCACGGGATTATGGAGCAGAGTCAAAATAGAATCATAGTATATCTAAGTTCGAACCTATTTTTCCATTTTACTCTTTTATTCATAATGCGTGAGCATATATTTAATGTTTCACAATTTAAATTTACGCCTTATGAAAAAACAATTCAAACTGTTAGCAATGTTCGTAGTAGCGGCTACTACTATGATGGTTTCTTCTTGTAGCAACGAAGACCTTTATGACTCTCCCCAACAAAATGAAACAGGTATAAAAACTCGTTCCACACAAAATCCAGATGGTACCATCACTATTACCTTTGATGACTTTGACACTTCTATGATGGCGGGACCCACTTCTAAAGGAGAAAATTATTATTCTTACTTAGGAGCTACACCACAGGTTATAGATATTTATGATCCTGATGGAATATTTGGTTCTTCTCTCAACACAGTAGGTGGATACACCGAACTTTCTAGTGGAGGTATCGCTTTATCAAACTGGAGCTATCAATCAAATATAGAAGGAAAGACTGGAGATTGGTGGTATTCATGGGACAATCAGTGTTCTGTATATAATACAGATTACACTGGACAACCAGAACAAAATATCGGACATAGTGGTTCTAACTTCGGTGTTGTCTATGGCTATACAGACAGTTATAACGAAGCATGGATGGCTAAACCTGAATTCTATTTTGACAGCCCTCGCGAACTGATTGGTTTATGGATTTGCAATAGTTCATACACTTATGGTGTCATTGAATACGGAAATAGTTTCGGCGCAACAGGTACAGCTACACCTCTCAAAAATGAAAATGGATATTTTCAAGTAAATCTTGAATGTTATGGAGCTAATAATAATCTGCTTACCACAAAAACATTCATGCTAGCTGACTATCGAGATGAAAACGCAGAAATCGATCCTATTACTAAATGGACTTACTGGGAAATCAATGTAAAAGATGTACAAAGTGTCAAATTTAATTTTGATGGTTCTGATAAACACGAAATCTATGGCTTAAATACCCCTGCCTATATTTGTATAGACGATATTACTATAAAATAATTTATTTATGGTTCACGGTTGTGTAAAACCGTGAACCCCCTCTATTCTAATTATGAAATTTATCCGATTTTTACCTTTATTATTACTGTTTTTCTCTTCTTGCAATAAAGATAATGTAATAACAGAAGAAGTTCATCCCATTCCTGTTATAGAGCTTGACAGTGAAACTGGCATTTATACTATTAAAGTAGGGAAAGAACTAACTATTACACCCAATTACCAATATGCAGAAGATGCATTATTTGCTTGGACAATTGATGGAAAATTAGTTTCCTCACAGCCTGTTTTTAAATATAAATGGGATAAAGATTGCGAAGTGTATGTGAACTTACGTGTAGATAACGCAAACGGATATGCATCCGAAGAACTAAAAGTCGAAGTTAAAGAATTGACTCCTCCTGTTATCTCTTTAATGATTCCTTCACAAGGACTCAAAGTGGTACAAAATACAGACTACATTCTCACCCCGGATATTCAGAATGATGATCTCGATAATTTTAGTATCGAATGGTTGCGTGATGGAAAAATAGTATCTACAGAAAAGACTTACACTTTTAATGGAAAAGAACTCGGTATTTATCCATTGACCATCCATGCATCGAATATAGACGGAGAAACAACAAAAGAGTTTAATGTCGAAGTTGTAGAGACGATGCCTTATGTGGTAAGTTTCCCGTCTCCTTCATATTCCCAAATAGCAACAGACCGCTTTACATTTGCAAATCGTCCGGTCTACCTGCGTCCGACACTGGAGTATTATGATGAACCACAGTTTGAATGGTCAGTAAATGGTTCAGTTATAGAAGGAGCGACTGAACGTACTTATAAATTTACCCCAACGATGGCAGGTGAATACAAAGTTGCTCTGACTGTTTCAGAAGGAAAAGCAGCAGATACAAAATTAACACGCAATATAACTCGTAGCAAAAGCTATATAACAGAGTCAGTAACAGTCACCTGCGTAGAAGAGACTGAAACCGACCGCTACAGAAAAGCAACAGCGTCAAGTTTAAAAATATGGAACAAAGTATACGAATATATACCAGCTCCCGGTCAATTTATTAACGAGACTCTTAGTGCCGGATTTACGGGAAATGAAACAACTCCGGAATTAGCTGTAGAATATGCAACAAAGCGATTAGAACAAAAATATTATGTTTCTCTTGGCAGTTTTGGTGGATACATCATTGTTGGTTTTGACCATAGTATTCCCAAAACAAACAATGAATATGATTTTGCCATTCAAGGAAATGCCTTCAAAGGAAGTTCTGAACCTGGCATTGTATGGGTTATGCAAGATGTTAATGGCAATGGGTTACCAGATGACGAATGGTTTGAATTAAAAGGTTCTGAAACAGGAAAGGACGAAACCACGCAAAACTTTGAAGTCACTTACTTCCGCCCAGAAGGAAAAAAAATGAAAGTGCATTGGACTAACTCTGAAGGTAAAAGTGGTTGGGTAGATCATTTAGCCGGTTATCACCCTCAAGACTCTTATTATCCATTATGGGTGAAAGAGAACAGTTACACCCTGACCGGTACTTGCCTAGGAGCTCGTAATGGACAAAGCAGTTCTACAGGATATTGGGAGAATCGGGAATACGATTGGGGATATGTAGACAATTTCGGCAATGACCAAATAGTAGGTGGTAATACCGTAGATGGCAGTGGACAGCGTAATGGATTTAAGATAAGTAACGCTATTTACCCCGATGGTACAGAAGCAAAATTACAATATATTGATTTTATAAAAGTACAATGTGGTGTATTGGCAAAAAGTGGTATACTTGGTGAAATATCAACCGAAGTTTTCTCTTTCGAAGATTTATCAATAACTAAATAATTAATAAAATAGCAATGCTTAATAGATTCTTTTACTTATTTGCAACATTCATTTTGTTGCTTAGCTCGTGTTCGGATAATGATAAAGAACTTGTTGTCCCCGAAGATGCTGACGACAATTTCGTCACATCTGTTGTTATGACTGTGGACGGAACATCGTACAGTGCAACCATTGAGGATAATACAATTACTATTACAATCCCTTACACAATATCACTAAAAAATGCTAAGGTTGAATTTAAATATACCTCTTCTGCGAGCATTATGCCTAATCCCGAATCTATTACAGATTGGGATAATGAACGTATATTCAGAGTTACGTCATACAATGGTGAAGAAAACGAATATACCTATCGAGTTATCAAAGATGAAATTCGACATGAAGGTGACGCTGATCTAAAAACTGCAGCAGATGTAGCCACTTTCGCGGCAACTGGAACAACAATCGTCAAAGGAAATCTTATTATCGGTTCAGATGAAAAAAATGCAGAAGCACTCAATGATATTTCCAGTTTATCATTATTAAAAGAAGTTACAGGAAATATCATCATAAGAAACAGTTATAATGGCGCAGATTTAACAGGACTAGATAACATCACTTCTATAGGTGGTTTACAAATCGGATCTCAAAGCACATTCTCTACATCGGAAAATTTACACATGGTTACCATGAGAGCACTGCAAAAAGTATCAGGTGACGTGCTTATCCGAAACAACAACTTAAACTTTATTACATTCAATAGTCTCCCTTCCATTGAAGGAAATCTGACCATCAGTTCTTCTACTATTCAAAACATAGAATTTCCGGTATTGGCAAATATCGGCAAAAACCTAAATATTCAAGGTGTAAAAAAAGAAAATGGAGAAGATAAAAGTGGAGGAACTATAGTCATCTTAACTCTGCCTGAACTAACAACAGTAGAAGGCGAATTATCAGTAAATTATCTTGAAAAGTTAGAAGAAATAAGTTTTCCTAAGCTACAAAGTGCTGGCAGTATTAATTTCGCAACAATTCCCGTTTTGCTGGAAAAGATCGAATTGCCTGAAATCGCAACAGTAAACGGAGACCTTTTAATTGAAGCCAACTATGTTATCAGCACAGGAGGCGGAGGTCTAACAACAGGTACTGCAAACAATAGAATGACCCGATTGGACGGTTTGAGTAAACTAACGACTGTCAAAGGTTTACTGACTATATCCAATTTTCAAGTATTAGCAGAACTACCAGACACAAAAAACATTACAAGGCTAGGAGGTATAAAGTTAAATTGGCTTGAAGAATGTAATGGGAAAGAATTAAATCTTGAAAATGCTAACTTTGAGACATTTAACGATGTTGAACCCTCGATAGACGTTGTAGGATATACGAATTTAGCAAAGATTACCACCAAAGAAGACTTATCAAATGTAAACGTCAACATAGAAACAATGGGACGAGGTGCAAATACTGCCATTTTTCCCGAACTAAATTTCAAAAGTGTAAAAAGTTTCTCCAATAATAATACTAATGCAAATGCAGATCCTGTTTACCTGTTTGAGAAAGTATATGGAAACTTATCGATTAGCCGCCCCATGAAAAAGGGATGTTCAGCTCCCAATCTAACAACCATCAACGGATACCTGTACATTAAAATTCCAATGATGGCTCAAAATGTAGAATTTCCTAAACTTGAAAGTATTGGTGGACAGTTATATGCAGAAGGAAACCAAAACACTCAAATCTTCAATTTCCCCAAACTAAAATATGTTTGTTGTGCAGAAAATCCAGCTTATGTAAAAGAAGGTGCATTAAGCGGTATTCCATATGGTTCCTTACATATGCAAACAACCAAGGAATTGACATTCCCCGAATTAATAAGAATAGGCGGTGCTGGATTTACAATAAAATCTGCAACAGCAGTATCTTGTCCCAAGCTAACAACTATAAATGGAACACTTTGTATATCTATGGCAGCACAATTAACAACACTTGATATGCCACTGTTAGACCAACTAAACGGAGTACTTTTCTCTGGCCTTACTAAGTTTACAGACTTTACCATATTCGGAAAATTCATCAAGAATGGGAATATCACCGAAAATAACTGGACAATCACAAAGTGCGGTTATGAGCCAAGTTACCAAGACATGATAGATGAAAAATATACAAAAAAATAGTTTCTTCTGATACATCTCTCTCAAAGTATCTGCCTCTTTTGTGGCAGATACTTTTTTTGTTCTAACAAGTACCCTCATCTATTTGAAAGATAAATTAAAAAGAAATCAACTATCACATATTGAAATTTATTAATATATTTGCGAGTGAATTGTAGAATTCAAATATAAAATAATGAAACACCTTATTTCAGTTTTCACATACCTTTGCCTCATATTCCTGGCTAGTTGTATATCCAACAAGAAGACTTCTCTCGAAGCATTTAACCAGGATGTATATGCGCCTGAATATGCAGCAGGATTTAAGATACTGGGTGCGGACAATGCCCAAAGTACCCTGATACAAGTATTCAACCCATGGCAGGGAGCCAAAGATGTAGAAATGTCCTACTTCGTTTCACGAAATGGCGAGCAGGCACCCGCCGGATTCACCGGTCCTACTATTCCTGCCGGAGCAAAGCGCATTGTATGTATGTCTTCTTCCTACATCGCCATGCTCGACGCACTGGATCAAGTAGACCGTATCGTGGCGGTATCGGGCATCAACTATGTATCGAACCCGTATGTCCTTGCGCACAAGGACGCTATCAAGGACATGGGACCTGAAATGAATTATGAACTGCTGCTGGGATTGAAGCCGGACGTTGTTCTATTATACGGTATCGGAGATGCTCAAACTGCCGTAACAGACAAGTTAAAAGAACTATCCATTCCCTATATGTATGTAGGGGAATACTTGGAAGAATCACCTCTTGGCAAAGCTGAATGGATGGTTGCCTTGTCGGAACTGACAGACAGCCGAGAAAAAGGTATCGAAGTATTCAGTGAAATACCCAAACGTTATCAGGCACTAAAAGCTCTCACGGCATCGGTTGAACAACGCCCTACCGTGATGTTCAACACTCCGTGGAATGACAGTTGGGTGATGCCATCCACCAAAAGTTACATGGCGCAACTAGTGACGGATGCCGGTGCAGACTATATATATAAGGAGAACACTTCCAACAGCTCCGCCCCCATCGGACTGGAAACAGCTTACGGACTGATACAAAAAGCAGACTACTGGATTAATGTGGGCATGGCTTCTACACTGGATGAGCTGGAAGCTGTCAATCCTAAATTCACCGACGCCAAATCGGTTCGCGAAAAGACTGTATACAATAATAACCTAAGACAGACTGCCACAGGTGGCAATGATTACTGGGAATCGGCAGTGGTGCGTCCTGACATCGTTCTCCGCGACCTGATTCATGTCTTTCACCCTGAACTTGTGTCCGATTCACTTTATTATTACAGACATTTGAAATGAAACAATCATTCAGATATAGTTTCTCATTCCCCTAAGTTCTGTTGAGCCGCATCAAAATCTACCCCTATCTTATATAGTCGTTTACCATCGGCTGTATAAGGGCATCAGGTATCCTTTATTATCAATCTACCCCAATCCTCAGATACGCCCATCCTGTTTGAATAACAGATAGAATACCATCTGATAATGTTGCTCGGTTTTATCATTCAGTTCACAAGGAAAATCAACAAAGAATGTATGCAAATGGATGAGACAGTAGCACAAAAAGGTGTTACAAAATTCTGAAATCCATATTTCACTTCTCCATAAAGATAACCTTGTTCACGAAAATCCAACAGCACCTCATGTTATTTAGAAGATTTTGGGCATTTTCCATTTCTATGAGTTATCTTTGCAGAGGTCTAATAAACTAAAAATAATAATCTGGAATGAAGCAGCCTCGTACACGTACCACCTTTTTATTTATTGCATTAGGCATTGTCGCCATATTATTATCACTGATAGATATGGCAACAGGGGACACGTATATCCCTGTCTCGAAAATATGGGCGGTACTCACCGGTGGTGAATGTGACGAAACGACGCGTAATATTCTCCTTTCTATCCGATTCATACGAGTAGTAGTGGCAGGACTGATAGGCGTGGCACTCTCTGTTAGTGGTTTACAGATGCAAACAGTATTCCAAAATCCGTTGGCAGACCCTTACTTGTTAGGAGTAAGTTCCGGTGCAGGACTGGGCGTAGCTCTGTTCATACTAGGTGCTCCATTACTTGGATGGGCTGAGTTTCCAATTCTTCAGTCGCTGGGTATCGTAGGTTCGGGCTGGATAGGAACTGCTGTAATCTTATTGGGAGTAGCTATTATCAGCCGGAAAGTAAAGAACATTCTCGGTGTACTGATTATGGGAGTTATGATAGGTTATGTAGCAGGCGCTATCATTCAGATACTCCAATACCTCAGTTCTGCTGAACAACTGAAAATGTTCACACTTTGGTCAATGGGATCTCTTAGCCATATCACAGTCACCCAACTGGGAATTATGATACCTATGCTATGCATCGGCTTACTGATTTCCGTAGCCTGTATCAAATCGCTGAACCTGCTACTGCTCGGTGAAAACTATGCACGAACGATGGGAATGAACATCAAACGTTCACGCACGTTCATCTTTGTTTCTACCGCACTGCTGACAGGAACGGTCACCGCTTTCTGTGGTCCGGTAGGATTTATCGGCCTGGCAGTACCACACGTCACACGACTGCTATTCAACAATGCCGACCATCGGGTACTTGTCCCCGGCACCATGCTGACAGGACTTATCAGCATGCTTCTTTGCGACATCATCGCCAAGAAGTTCCTGCTTCCGGTTAACTGCATCACTGCCTTGCTAGGTGTTCCGGTTATTTTATGGGTAATCGCTAAAAACTTGCGTAGATTCAAATGATAGAGCTTAAAGAACTGACATTAGGATATGGACAGCGTACGCTGTTGGAAACGGTAAATGCCCGAATCACAGACGGACAACTCATTACCCTGCTGGGACGCAATGGGACAGGAAAGAGTACCCTGCTCCGTGCTATGATGGGATTGGAAAAACCACAATCGGGAGAAATCATTCTACAAGGCAAGAGAATAGCCTCGTTGAAACCGGAAAAGCTTGCCCGTAGCATCAGCTTTGTAACGACGGACAAAGTACGCATTGCCAATCTCCGCTGTAAGGATGTAGTGTCTATGGGGCGTGCTCCTTACACGAACTGGATCGGTCAGTTACGACCGGAAGACGAAAAGCGCGTGAATGATGCCATGCAACTGGTAGGAATGTCCGACTACGCGGAAAAGACTATGGATAAGATGTCTGACGGCGAATGTCAGCGAATCATGATTGCCCGCGCACTCGCCCAGGACACACCTGTCATCCTGCTCGACGAACCAACCGCTTTTCTCGACTTACCCAACCGCTACGAGCTCTGCTTGCTTCTGAAAAGACTTGCACAAGAAGAGGGCAAATGTATCTTGTTCTCTACACACGACCTTGACATAGCCCTGTCACTTTGCGACTCTATTATGTTGATAGACAACCCATATATATATACCCTACCCACACCAGAGATGGTGGCTAGCGGACATATTGAAAGGCTGTTTCGAAACGATTCGGTGACATTCGATCCACAAGAGATGAGAGTACGCATAAAATAATTTTGCTTCATTCACTTGGTTTCTACATAATTTCATTATCTTTGCCCTCGAATTGGTTTCAGATGGAATATCAACTATCTGGATTAAAAGGGAATCGGGTGTAAATCCCGGACAGTCCCGCTGCTGTGAAGCTCTATTCAACTTTCTGATATTTACTATTGCCACTGACCAGTTATGATAGACAGGGTTGGGAAGGCATCAGAAAGGGAGTCAGTCAGAAGACCTGCCGTTCATACCTATTAGTTGTTTTCACTCGTGGGATAGGAAAACGACAGACTGTAAATTTGACCGCTTATGGAAATGCAAATTGGAAACCGCATTGCTGATATTACTATAATCAGCAAGGATGGAGACTATGTACAGCTCAATATTGACGGGCAGACTTTTGATGTGAACATCGTCAAAGGAAAGAATGGAAGTTATTCTATTCTCCACAATGGACGATCTTTCATGACCAAACTGATTCGGCACAAAGACGGGAGAAACTATAACGTCAACCTGCTGCATCATTCTTATGACGTAAAAGTCATAAACAGCCAGGCTAAATACCTGCAAAGTAAAGAAAACGAGACTGAAGAACAAAATAATAAAATAATAGCCCCCATGCCCGGGAAGGTAGTGAAAATACCAGTAAAGGAAGGGGACAGCCTAACCGCAGGCGATACGGTAATAGTAATAGAAGCTATGAAAATGCAAAATAACTATAAGGTAAGTTCAGACTGCATAGTAAGCAAGATTCTGGTGAACGAAAATGATTCCGTGGAAAACAATCAGGTACTCATGACGCTGGAAATTACTACAGGAGGATAAATTCTCTCTAGCTAAAAATACCAAAGGGACGGCATCAGGCCGTCATGCTCAATGTGTGCGTATCCCCGCAGAAGTGATTTCTCCGGGGATACTTTTAATACTACAAAATATCATGATATAATAAAATAATCACAATGGAAGTTCTAAGAAATTTATTTGAGGGGTACCCCAACCTTTGGGGTGGCGGAGTGGCACACTCCGTATTGATTCTATCGCTGACTATAGCGTTCGGTATCATCCTTGCAAAAATCAAAGTGCGGGGGGTATCTCTGGGAGTCACCTGGATACTCTTTGTCGGAATCGTATTCGGTCATTTCAACATGAATCTGGACGAACACCTGCTCCACTTTCTGAAAGAATTCGGATTGATTCTATTTGTCTACTCGATCGGTCTGCAGGTGGGACCCGGCTTTTTTTCAGCATTCAAAAAAGGTGGTTTCACTCTAAATATGCTGGCTATGCTCGTAGTAGTATTAGGAGTAACCATTACTATCATCCTGCATTTCACTACCGGAACTCCGATTACCACAATGGTAGGTATTTTGTCCGGAGCCGTTACCAATACTCCGGGACTGGGAGCTGCACAACAGGCCAACAGTGACTTGAATGGTATAGATGCTCCCGAAATTGCTTTGGGGTATGCTGTCAGTTATCCACTGGGTGTAGTAGGAATCATCCTGTCATTACTTGCTTTGAAATATCTCCTGCGTATCAATACTACCCAAGAAGAAAAGGAAGCAGAAATTGGCTTGGGGCATCTGCAGGAACTTACCGTGCGTCCTATCTCCATCGAAGTGAGAAATGAATCGGTAGACGGCATTAAAATTAAGGAACTCCGCCCGTTACTGAACCGCAAATTCGTCATCTCCCGCATCAAACACCGTGAGGGTGGAGAAACAGAACTGGTCAATTCCGAAACAATCCTACATGTAGGAGATATCATACTAGTAATCTCTACCCCGATTGATGTAGAAGCAATCACTGTATTCTTCGGAAAGGAAATTAAAATGGAATGGGAACAACTGAACAAAGAGCTCATTTCACGCCGTATCCTGATTACTAAACCGGAATTGAACG
>ERZ838827.1450-NODE-1450-length-17833-cov-5.398470_pt1 | contig 17833 bp, 10 predicted proteins | sample MGYA00519881_ERZ838827 | MGnify/ENA primary metagenome ERZ838827 (study PRJEB31850, sample SAMEA3708842) | human gut metagenome | biome: human gut; feature: human-associated habitat; material: faeces | place: China | collected 2014 ...
ATGAATCTGAAAAGACTAAAAGCCGGATGGGATGAAAACTATTTGTCACAACTTTTACAGGAAAATAATTTTTAATGCGTCTGCCCTGTAGATATGATAAGTAAAAATGTGAAGAGGTGAATGAAAGATCGCCTCTTCACCCGCTATTTCCTATGGATAGAGTATTGCAATGAAAAGATGAAGGCTGCTATAATTAATGAAGAATGGTGAGTATATAACACTTTCTTATCATGACATTTTGTATACAGGATTATAATGTTGACAGGATAAATGCCGTTTTATACTATGTTGCAAATATGATAAAATTCATAATAATTTGTAGGTTTATAGCTGTATAAATATGAAAATATAAAATTTTCAAAGGGCTTATTGAATATTTTGTTGAGAAATGGTAGTGGAAATGGTTCTGACGGGCTGGCTAATTATGGTTCTTTATTGAATCTTTTTTTTTAATTTGGTTGCTTTTCAAAAAAAATGTATTTATATTTGTTGTTTCTAAAAAAAGAATAAAAATAAATTAATAGAGAGGGAAAGTCGGATTAAATGTTTTGTTCTTGTATTTGTTTTGTCATGAGAATGTAATTGCTAATCTTTTATTTTGCCACTCTAATAGATGATTTAATTTGAAACAGATGAAGAAGAAAAAACTTTTGTGGAGTGCACTTCTGCTACTGGTTTTAGGAGCGTGTGATACGGCGGTTCAGCAGGTGGCGGACAATGGAAAACAGACGGTGGTGCAGTTTACCTCTGTTGTGGAAGGCGATGCTGTCACCAGAACTACGGGAAGTTCATGGACTGCCAACGATAGAATTGGAGTGTTTATGAAACAGGCTGGAGAAACGTTGGGGGGTAGTACTATTGTTGGTGAAGGAGATAATGTTCCTTTTATAACCAAACAGGGTAATGGTAATTTTCTGTCAGACGGGAAAGTGATAGAATATCCGTCAGATGAAAGTGCTGTTGATTTTATAGCCTATTATCCGTTTCAACCTATTTTGGATAATTATATATATAAGGTAGATGTTACTAATCAGAGCAAGCCTGAAGAAATAGACTTGCTTTATGCAGATAATTTGACAAACCGTACTGTAACTTCCGCAACGGGTAATTTGCAGTTCTATCATCAGCTTTCTCAATTAGTACTGAATTTGAGTAGTTCTGATAATACAGATTTCAGCAATCTTTCCGTTACCATTTCCGGGGTAAAGACAAAGGCGGATTTTAATCTTGTGGACGGTTCATTGGTTGTAGATGGAAAATCAGACGCAACGGTCACTATGCGTCGTGTAGGAAATGCTGCAGAAGCTATTCTATTACCGGTAAATACTGTAAATGGCATAAAACTTACTTTGACATTGAACGGGAAGACGAAAGAGATTACTTTACCGAGCTCTATCACTTCTTTAAAGCAAGGTTCCAAACACATATTCTCTGTTAATATAAAGAATGGCGGTTCACAAGTGGACCCAGAGGAACCTAAGTATGCAAAATGGAGAGAGACTCCGGTGATAACGAAGAGTATGTTGGAAAAAAGCAATATAAAATATATTAATCACTATATGCCCTCTGATAAGAAGGTACGTAATTATTCCTTGCTTTATGATTCGGAATTGAAATTGGCGTATTGGGTGGCGTATCCGTATTGTTCGTATTATGACGGTAGTGCGGGGCGTAATGAAAAGTGGGCTTACGATCCGGAAATTTCCTCCTCTCTTCAAGTAAATTTGAAAAATTCTTATGGAATCTTCGGATATGATCGTGGGCATCAGATTCCGAGTGGAGATCGTCAAAGGGATGTGGCGAGCAATCAAACGACGTTCTATTACACCAACATGACACCACAAATAGGCCAGGGGTTGAATCAGTCTATATGGGCAAACCTGGAGGGAAAAGTTCGCAGTTGGAGTAGCGGAGCCGATACGCTATTCATCGTGACAGGAGCGGCTGTTACTACGCTAACAGACAAGAATATAGAATGGAAGACGAACAAAAATGACGGAAAGCAGGTGGCTGTGCCCAAGTTCTATTATAAGGCGTTGGCGCGAAAGGTGAACGGTGTGTTCCAAACTATCGGATTCAAGTTAGAGCAAAAAAAGTATTCTAATGCTAATGGTTATATGGACTGTGCAATTTCTGTCAGTGAACTGGAGGAAGAAACTGGATTTACATTCTTCCCGACTTTGAGTGCTGATATCAAACGACAATGTGACAAGTCTAAATGGAAATAGATAGTCTTCAATATATTTTTAACTAATCACTAATGATTATGAAACTAGAGAAATTATTCTTTGCAACCGTGTTGTCAGGATTGGCATTCACCGCATGCGTGGACAATGATGACAAAAGTGAATGGAATGATGGAAGTCAGCCTATTAGCTTTACTTCTTCTATTAAGGGGGTTAACACCAGAGCTGTTGATTCGAAATGGACTGCCGGTGATAAGATTGGTGTTTTTATGAAAGCAACCAGTGGTGATTTAGCCTCTGCTATTGCTGTTAATAAGCAACACGCTACAGACGCAAATGGAAATGTTTCTGCTGTCGATGCGGATAATGCTTTGTACTATCCAACAGACGGAAGTTCTGTAGATTTTATTGCTTATTATCCATATACAGCTTCGTTGACGGGTAATGTATATAAAGTTAATGTCGCAGACCAAAGCAAGCCGGAGAATATCGACTTGCTCTATTCTAACAATGCAACAGGATTTGCAAAAGGAACTGCAAACAAACCGCAGTTGCAATTTGCGCATCAGTTGAGCCAGATTGTATTCAATATCACTAAAGACGCTACTGTACCTTCGTTGAATGGACTGACTGTAACCTTTGAGGGGATGAATACAACTGCCGATTTTGCTTTGGCTAATGGCACATTGAGCAATGTAGGAGCTGCTGCTAAAATTGCTGCTGTTGTAGATGAAACTGCCGCTACTGCTAAAACCATTGTTTTGCCGACTGCTGCATTGGCTGATGTAAAAGTGGTGTTCAACTTGAATGGTAAGACATTTACCGCTGATTATCCACAAAAAGAATTGCTTACAGGTCGTAAATATACTCATAATGTAAAATTAAGCGATAGTAACGGACAGCCGGTAATTGTGATGGATGCTGCTACCATTGAAGATTGGATTACAGTACCGGGTGGTGATATTGATGTGGATTTTGGTGATGGGACAGATGTACCGGAGCCGCCGGTAGGTGATGTAGTGAAAATTACAGATTCTGAAGCTTATGTGGAAGCTTTTACTACTGGACAAGGTAAATTTACTATTAATAATGTGAATCTTCCTGCCGAATTGTCTAGGGAGGTTTGGGTACAAGATAATAGATATGGAATGAAAGCTTCTGCTTTTAACGGTTCTTCTTCTTGTGCTTCTGAAAGTTGGTTAGTATCTCCAATGCTTGATCTTACAAGTGTGACACAAGCTAAATTGGCTTTTAAACATGCCATAAATCAGACTAAAGATACTAATTTCAAAAGTTATTATTCTCTTTGGGCTAAAGAAAAAGAAGCTACAGATTGGACAGAATTGACTATGAATTTTCCGGAATCAGAAAGCTGGAATTATGTTGATGGAGGAGATGTTGATTTGAGTGCATATGCAGGAAAGTTGGTGCAAATTGCATTTAAATATACAAGTACAGCAAGTAACGCAGGAACTTGGGAGATTAAAGACTTGAAAGTTTATGCGGGAGAAAACAGTGGGGAAGTAGATCCGACACCTTCTACTGAATTGATAAATTTGAGCTTTGAAACTTGGACGGCCTCTGCTCCTGAAGGTTGGGGAAGAGATAAGGTAACTTCTGTTACATATTCAAAAAGTAGTGATGCGCAGCAAGGTAGTAATGCGGTTTTGATGGTTGGCTCTACTAAGAATGCCCGTTTTGGTTCTTCCGATATTACGTTGGCAGCAGGTACATATTCTCTTTCCGTTTATGCCAAGAGTGTGGCAGGTACAGCGAAGTTTAAAATGGGGTATGCTATTATTGATATGATAGATACTGACGCGATGAATGCTTATAAATATACTCAAACTGACGCGGAAATATTATCAACAGAGTGGAGACAGATAACGCATGAATTTACGGTTGAAAACGAAACAGTAGCTTCCATCTTCTTTGTAAATTCAAAAAGTGGCGTTGGAGCAGATTTGCTTATAGATAATGTCTCTTTGACTAAAAAGTGAGTATAGCTTTTATTGATTGACAGAATGGAGACTGTGTTGAGGTATCTCTAACACAGTCTCGTTTTTACAACGAATAACTGATAATTATGAAACAAAATTTAGTGCTTTTACTAGCATTCCTTTTTCCTTCCTTTCTCTTGGCTCAGCAATCGGGTACGGGGATAAAAGGTTGTGTGATTGGTGCGGAAAGTAATCGTCCTGTTCCCGGAGTGATTGTCACTTTGAACGGAGAGGGTCGACAGACGCGAACCGATGTAAAAGGAGCTTTCTTTTTCGACAAAGTATCTCCGGGAAAGGATGTACTTGTTTTTAACTCCGTAGGCATCAACCCCAAAAATATATTGGTGGAGGTGACTGAAGGTATGGTAACAGATCTTGGTGAAGTTAAGGTTGTGGAACTGACTGTTACTGATAATCTTTCATTAATTGGTGTGCTGGATGAAGCAGCAGTGGATGACGACGTAGAGAGTAGTTCACAAGAGATTAGTTCGAAAGTCATACTTTCTAACGATGTTTATTTGAATAAAACTTCTTATCAGTTATCTCCCATGCGTTTTCGTGTCAGAGGATATGAAAACATCTATGAACAAAGATATATAAATGGTGTGAATTTCAATGACCAGTTGAGGGGCGTTTTCAACTATTCTTCTATCGGTGCATTGAACGACATGACCCGGAATGGAGATGTGGTCAATTACAACAGACCTTCCGCTTTCACCTACGGATCTATCGGCGGTGCGGAGAATATCAATATGCGGGCTTCTTCCATTTCTCCGGGAACGAAGGCTACACTCTCTTACGCCAACCGCAATTACTATTTGCGCGGAATGGTGACTTATTCCACAGGATTGCTTGACAATGGATGGGCTTTTGCCGCATCGTTAGGCGGTCGTTACTCGCACGAAGGTGCAGTAGACGGTACTTTCTATCGTAATTTCTCTTATGCGCTGTCGGCTGAAAAGCAATGGAAAGGGGGAGAACACAGTCTCTCTATCGTCACTTTCGGTTCTCCTGTGCAGCGTGGACAGCAGAGCGCCACTTATCAGCAGGCGTGTGAATTGCTAGACAATTATCAATACAACCCGAACTGGGGATATCAGAACGGGAAAAAAAGAAATGCGAAAGTCGTTCTGGCTTTCGACCCTACATTGATTCTTTCACATACGTGGAAGATTGACGACGAATCGTCATTGGTTACAGGAGTGGGAATGCATTACGGACGCTATGGCAATACAGCATTGAACTGGTATAATGCGTCGGATCCGCGTCCGGACTATTATCGTAAGTTGCCATTTGCCATTGACATCAATGTCTCACCCGAAGTTGCCGAAGCTACAGAATTATTGTGGAGACGCAACGATACGAGCGTTACGCAAATTAATTGGGACAATATGTATCTTGCCAACGCTATGCAGGCGGATGGAAAAGCGCAATATATGGTGGAAGAACGACGTAGTGATTTGCTGGAAACTACTTTGAACTCTACTTTTAACACCAAATTGGGCGACCATAGCTGGTTGACGGCAGGGGCGGAATTCCGATACACACAGTCGCGGCAGTTCAAAACAGTGGATGACCTGCTGGGCGCATCCTACGTGATGGATTATGACAAGTATGCCGAACGTGATATACACGATGACCTCAACAGCAAACAGAATGACTTGAACCGTCCCGACCGTAAAGTATATGAAGGCGGTGTGTTCGGATATAACTTCAATCTGAATATCATGAAAGCCGGTGCATGGGTCACCAATCAGCATAGATATGCTAAGATAGACTTCTATTATGGAGCAAAGTTCGATTATGTTCAGTTCTATCGGGACGGTAAAATGAAGAATGGACGTTATCCGGAGAATTCTTACGGAAAAGGGCGGACACATTCGTTTGTGGATATGGCATTGAAAGCAGGATTGACTTATAAATTCAATGGCCGTCATTTCCTGACAGCCAATGTCAGTTACGGTACTGAAGCTCCGTTGCCTAACAACGCTTATCTGTCACCCCGTATTTCGGATATGACTCCTGAGGATGTAGAGAACGGACAGAAGCTGGAGAGTGGAAGAGTATTCTCTGCCGATGTGAATTATATTTTTTCATTGCCTTCCTTCACGGGACGTGTTTCGCTTTATCAGACTAATTTCTACGATCAGATGGAGCGTAGCAGTTACTTCAACGGAACCAACTTCTTTAATCATGTGCTCTATGGTGTGAACCGGATACATCGTGGAATTGAATTGGGAACGACTTATAAGTTGGATAACCATTGGAGTTTCGACCTTGCCGGTACCATCTCGGAATATTATTATAGCAATAATCCGATGGCAGTGGAAAATTATGAAGCTACACAAGGTGACAAGACTTCAAAAGTATATATGAAAAATTTGTATGTGTCCGGAACACCGCAGTTTGCGGGAACTTTCGGAGTACGTTACTTCATTGATTATTGGTTCTTGGGTGCCAACCTGAATGCTTTCGGACGCAATTATATCGACGTGGCTCCTGCCCGCCGCATGGAGGGGATTTACAATACGGTAGACCCGACGCTTCCGGAAACGATGGATACCTATTATGCCATGACTACACAAGAACGTATCGGAAGTGCTTGTACGCTCGACCTTTCGGTAGGTAAGATTTTCTACCTGCGCAACCGTCAATCCATTAATTTCAACCTTTCGGTCAATAATGTGCTCAATAAGCGGGACATTCGTACGGGTGGTTATGAACAGGCACGTGTGTTTGCTTCAGACGGAGCGTTGGTTAATCCGGCGTTGTTCCCTAACAAGTATTATTATATGCAGGGTATCAACTGCTTTGCGAACATCAGTTACCGCTTCTAAACAGAGAACGGAACGAATATTATAACGATTAAAATTGAAACAGATATGAAAGTAACTCAGAAAATATTCTCCTTTTTAGTGCTGGCTGCCGCTGTGTTGACCGGCTGTGAACGTGATTATGATGCTCCTCCGTTGAATGAACCTGTATATGAAGGACCCAGTGCGAATATAACGATTGCGGATTTGAAAGAAAACTGTAAGAATGCTACGCAGGAAACGCCTGTAGTAATCACCAATGATTGGGTATTGAAAGCATACGTCACAGGAAACGATGAATCGGGCAATATCTACAAGCAGGTAATCGTGCAGGATGAAACCGGAGCAATGCCGATACAGGTGGACGAGAATAACGTTTCTAATTTCTACCGTCGCGGGCAAGAGGTTTTTGTGAATCTGAAAGGTATGTGTGTGTCTGTATATGGGGATGAACAGCAGTTGGGATGGCCTGACGGGGGCACGACCTATCGTCTGCCGTTTACTGAATTTCAGGCGCGTGTCCAAAAGAACGGATGGCCGTATGTGGACAACGTGAAGCCGGAAGTGATTACAGACATGAGTACGGTAAACCTTGACGTAACTAAAATGACTTACCGTTTGGTGCAAATGGAAGGAGTACATTTCGAGAATGGTGGAAAGAATACATTTGCCAAAGTGGAGACGAAAGAGTACGGAGAGGAAAACCTGAAAGATGCGTATGGAAATGTGATTATGGTGAGAACGAGCAGTTATGCTTCCTTTGCCGCAGAAACGTTGCCGGTAGGAACGGGAACTGTAGTAGGTATTCTCGGACGTTTCAAAGGAACTTGGCAGCTGATGATTCCTTCCCGTTCGGATGTTTTCGGCTTCGATGGAGTTGAACCGGGAGAAGGAGATGATGGAAATGAAGGCGGTGAAACGGTATTGTTTAGCGAAACGTTTAAAGCGCCTGAAAAAACCGGTGAAGATGATAATAAAAAATGGGTGCCAATAACAGAATGGTGGAATGCTAGTGCTTCCAATACATTCGATAATCCTAATACCATGTTCAGTGGTGATCTGAGTGTATTGTCGCCTCGTACGCAAAGCGGTGACGGTAATATCTGGTTTCCGTCAGGAGGTGATTATTCTTATTCACTTTCCATTGGAAACATAGATCTGAAAGGTGCTGCTAAAGTATCATTGATTTACAAGATGGGAGTTAATGTATATCAGCCTGAAGATAAACAGAATATCAATACATTGAGTGTAAAATGCAACAATACGGATTTGCCTGTTCCTGATAAAGAACTGACTGGTACCAAAAATCCGTATGTGGTCGAAGAGATACGTATAGACGATATTGCTGTATCAGGAACTGCTACATTGACATTCAGTTGTGTCGGTGCTACCAATGTAAAAGGTATACGTCTGTATGATGTGAAGCTAATCGCTCCCGGCTCTGGTGAAGGAGACGGTGAGGTTATAAAGCCGGAACCGACCAAATAATCGTAATAGATAATGAGAAGACTTGTATTATTGAATATGCTACTGTTTGCCCTGTCCGTCGGACTGATGGGGCAAACACGTTTGGGAGTCTATGCGGCAGGTTTCTATAATCTGGAGAATCTGTTCGATACGGAAGACGACCCCAATAATCCGGGCGATGATGAGTTTCTGCCGAATGGTCCTTACGCTTGGACGCCGGAGAAATATCAGCAGAAACTGAAGAATATGGCGAAAGTCATAGCTAAGTTAGCCCGTGAGAAATGTCCGGGTGGACCGGCTATTCTTGGTGTTTCCGAAATAGAGAATCGTCGGGTGTTGGAAGATTTGGTGAAGACGGAACCATTAGCTTCTATGGGATATGAAATTGTGCATTACGATTCACCGGACCGTCGTGGAATTGATGTGGGATGTCTTTATAACCCCAAATTGTTTACTTTGTTTTCATCGAAAGTATATCCTTTTGTGATGCCTTCACAACCGAATTTCCGTTCACGTGATCAGTTGCTGGTGAGCGGGCTATTGGCGGGTGAATCGTTTCATATGATTGTTAACCATTGGCCTTCCCGTTATGGTGGTGATCGTTCTTCAATCTATAGAGAAGCTGCTGCTGCTATAACTAAACACATTGCAGACTCTATTCATGCTGCTGATCCGAATGCGAAAGTGTTGATTGTAGGGGACTTGAATGATGATCCGAATAATAAAAGCACGAAGGAAGTTTTAAAAGCTTGTAGAAAGGCCGCAGATACGAAGCCTGACGGTTATTTTAATGCTACGTGGCCTTTGTTCGACCGTGGTATCGGTTCTTTGTGTTATCAGGATAAATGGAATTTGTTTGACCAACTGATTATTTCAGGTAATCTTTTAGGTAAAGACCGTTCAACTTTGAAGTTTTGGAAAGCGGAAATATTTAATCGTGATTTCTTGACGACACAGGAGGGAAAACGTAAAGGATATCCGTGGCGCACATTCTCCAGTAATACTTTTATTAACGGATATAGTGATCATTTCCCCGTATTGATTTATTTTTTGAAAGAGATACGTTAATTTTATTGTCGTATATTGCAATATAAATGCATTGATTTGAATAACTTGATGTTATTTCGAATCTGTGCATTTATTTTTTATCTACTGTTTGCGGTCTGTCTGTAAATACCTATATTTGCCTGTGATTCACTTTAATAAAGACAGGCATGGATAATACTTTCAGAATATATCCGATAGGAATACAAAACTTTGAACAGTTACGCAATAATAATAACGTTTATGTAGATAAGACGGAATTAAAGATGCAAGATGCTATTTATGTTTTTGAATTCAAGGTGGACGGTACTCCGGAAGAGGCTTTAAAACAAATAAACAGTAAAGGGTATGCTATCCCATATCAACCGGATCACAGGAAAGTGATGAAGGTAGGAGTTAATTTTGATAGTGCAACAGGGACAATCGGAGAATGGAGAGCTATGGAAGATTAATAAAAAACTAAATAATTCTAGTCATGAAACACAGACTATTGCTACTATTACTATTCATGTTCGTTACATCTGCGGTGGGATGGGCACAGAAATCCGCTCCTCTTTCTTTTACTGTTAAAGGGATACTATTAGATTCCTTAACTCAGGAAGGAGAACCGTATGCAACAATCAGGATTACAAAGAAGAGTGCCCCGAATAAGACCGTGAAAATGGCGGTGACCGGAGCTAACGGACACTTTCAGGAAAAACTGAATGTGGCTTCGGGTGAGTATGTTATTACGATTTCCTCTATTGGCAAATCTCCTATCGTGAAAGAATTTGCTTTAAAACCATCGGTGAGAGTGGTTGACTTGGGGACTTTATACTCTTCGGAGGCTAACAATGTGTTGAAAGGTGTGGAAATCGTCGCACAAAAGCCTTTGGTTAAAGTGGATGTGGATAAGATTGAATACAACATTGAAGATGATCCGGATTCAAAATCGAACAGTATATTGGAAATGCTTCGGAAAGTTCCTCTGGTAACGGTGGATGGAGAGGATAATGTGCAGGTAAACGGTAGCAGCAGTTTCAAGATACACGTGAATGGGAAACCTAACAATATGATGAGTAACAATCCGAAAGAGGTGTTGAAAAGTATGCCGGCAAATACAATCAAGTATATTGAGGTCATTACTTCACCGGGCGCTAAATATGATGCGGAGGGGATTGGAGGTATTCTGAATATTGTTACGGTGGGTAGCGGATTTGAAGGATATACGGCTACTTTTAGAGGAAATGCCAATAATAACGGGGTGGGTGCGGGTAGCTATGCCATGATAAAACAAGGAAAACTGACCCTCTCCGCCAATTACAACTATAATTATAACAACAGCCCACGTAGCTATTCCGACAGTTATCGGGAGAATTATGAGTCGGTCGATGAGAAATATCTGGAATCGGAAAGCAGTTCCAAGTCGAAAGGAAATTTTCAATATGGTAATCTGGAGGCCAGTTACGAGATCGACACGTTACGATTGCTGACTATGGCTTTTGGAATGTATGGCGGCGGTAGCAAGAACAATAGCGACGGAAGTACCATCATGTATGGATCCGACCATCAGAGTTTTGCCTATCGGTATAATACGGATAATCATGGAAAAGGCTCTTGGTACTCCATTAATGGTAATGTAGATTACCAACGTACCTCGAAGAAGAACAAGGAGCGAATGATTACCTTCTCTTATAAAATAAACTCACAGCCTCAAACAAATGATTCATATAATACCTACTTGAATATTGAACCGGAAGCAGACAGGCAGGATATCATAGATAATCTGTTGTTGAAGAACTTCCATTCGGATGGTAAAACGAATACGATGGAACAGACTTTCCAGGTGGACTTCACGACTCCGATTGGAAAATTGCACACGATTGAAACGGGTGCCAAGTATATTTTCCGTCGTAATTCCAGTGATAACAAGTTTTATGAGGCCGAAGGAGGAAGTGGGGATTATGTATATACTGATGACCGTAGTAGCGAGTATCGGCATCTGAACCATATTATTTCGGCTTATGCCGGATATACACTGAAATATAAGGGGCTTACATTCAAACCGGGATTTCGCTATGAACAAACTGTGCAGCGGGTAAAGTATATTGTAGGTCCGGGAGAGGATTTCAATGCGAATTTCAGCGATCTGGTACCTTCCGTTTCGTTAGGTATCAAGCTTGGAAAGACGCAGAATTTGCGTGGTGGATATAATATGCGCATCTGGCGTCCAGGAATCTGGAATTTGAATCCTTATTTCGATAATCAGAATCCGATGTTTATCAGCCAGGGGAATCCGAATCTGAAGAGTGAGAAAAGCCATTCGTTCGATTTGTCTTATAGCAATTTCACGGCGAAATTCAATGTCAACCTTTCGTTGCGCCATTCTTTCAATAATAATGGTATCGAAAGGGTCAGCCATTTGGTTACCGATCCGAATGGAGAAATCTTTGATGGAGATCATAAAGCTCCTCAAGGTGCTCTGTACAGTACTTATGATAATATCGGGAAGAGTAGGGAAACCGGTTTGAGCTTTTATGTGAACTGGAATGCTTCTCCCAAAACGCGGATCTATATTAACGGGCGTGGAAATTACAGGGATTTGCGAAGTCCTTCACAGAATTTGCATAATTATGGGTGGAACGGTTCCGTTTATGGCGGAATACAGCATACGTTACCTTGGAAAATACGCTTGAGCCTGAATGGCGGAGGAAGCACACCTTATATTAGCTTGCAAGGAAAAGGCTCGGGCTACAATTATTATGGTCTGGGGTTGAGTCGTTCTTTCCTGAAAGAAGAGCGCCTGTCACTGAATATCTATTGTAACAATTTTGTGGAGAAATACAGAACGTACAACAGTCATACTGAAGGGCAGAACTTTATGTCGAGAAGTTCGAACAAATATCCGAACCGGTATTATGGATTTAGTATCAGTTACCGGTTCGGGGAGCTGAAGGCGAGTGTGAAGAAAGCAGCCCGAAGCATTAACAATAACGATGTCAAAGGCGGAGGAGGCGGAAACACCGGTGGTGGAGGTGGTCAGTAGACCACTTCCGCACACCGAGATTCCCTCTTATTTCTGTCTCACGTCTTGCTTGTTGGTGTTAAAACCAAGTTTGGTTAATCCGGCTTGTACGTCGGGATGGCTCATGAAGAGTTTCCACAATAATCCGCTCCGGTAGTTTTCGATCATGACAGCAATAGGACCCTGGTCGATAGCCAGATAACGTTGCGGATACCAATTGTCCGTTTCGCTGAAAGCATCGTAGAATCCGAAAGGACCGAACACTTTATCTCTCATACTATATAGATGGCGCATCACTTGCATGGAATATTCCGGTGTATAGACAATGGATGAAAGCGCGGCGGTAGGGGAGATTACTCCTTTGTCCTCCTGCTCATTGGGCGAATGAGCCGCATATCCATCGACGGAGTAGCTGGCAGTCAGTCCCCAACAATCCGGTCCGAAACCTTTGTAATGTTTAGGGTTGCGGATGCAGTAAGCACGGTTCACCAGTGTCAGGTTGCGCATTTCGTGGAAGTAGCTGGGGCAGTATTCATCTTTCAGTCCCACTGGATCAAGTCCGAGGAAAGAGTATTGAGCCCAGAAAAGCGGTCCGGCTTCGGTGCCCTGATAGCGGAGGTGCAACTCGATTCCTTCCACTTTATGCGGAGAAACGATGGCTCCGTTCTGTGCCCAACCGTCATGATAGACAGCTGCAGGTACCCCATGGGTAGGAGAAGCAGCGGCAAGAATATACATAATCATACATTCGTTGTAGCCGTGTACAGGGAAATTCATTTCCCAGCCATACGTCGGACTCCAATGCCAGTAAAGAACGTTTTGCCCGCCTTGCCGATACCAGTTCCAGTCGACATCCCGCCAAATCTGGTCGATCCGTTGAGCGAGGGCTTTCTCTTTCTCGTTTCCGTTGACGTAATATTGGTGTACGGCCAGCAGCCCTTGGATGAGGAAAGCGGTCTCTACCAGATCGCCCCCATTATCTTTCTGGCCGAATGGTTTCACTTTGCCCGTATCACCATACCACCAATGAGGGTAGGCTCCGTGGAAACGGTCTGCCTTTTCGAGGAAAGAAACGATGCGTTCCATTCGTGCCAGTCCCTCTTCGCGGGTGACGTAACCGCGGTCGATTCCCGCAAGGATAGCCATGATGCCGAAGCCGCTGCCGCCGGAAGTGACTACTTTGGCATCGTTTTCTGGATAAACGCCGTCCACATGATAACGTTCGGGAGCTAAGCCGCTATTCGGCTCGGCACCTTCCCAGAAATAGAGGAAAGTCCGTCGCTGGACGGTATCCATCAGGGCGTCGTCCGATAACGAGTCGGTGGCTGCGGAAAGGTTGTTGCTTTTGCTTTTCCCTTTACAGCTCTGGAAAGTCAGGGCAACGGCGGATAGAAATAGTAACATGAGTGGAAGTGCACTCATTTCTATTATTCTTTTATATTTATCGTTCATAATCAAGGTGATAAAAGTTTAGTTTAACGTGAACTTCGCGGTTTTCACATCACGGCTGTTCGTACCGATCATCACTTCAAAGTCGCCCGGTTCGGCAACCAGTTGCAAGTCATAATTATAGTATCGAAGCATTTCCGGAGCAATCTTGAAACGGACAATCTTCATTTCACCCGGTTCCAGGAATATCTTTTGGAAACCTTTCAACTCTTTGACGGGACGGGTACTGCTACCCACAACGTCGCGGATATAAAGCTGTACCACTTCCGAGCCGGGCCATGTTCCGGTATTGGTAACCTCCACTGCCGCGGTCAACGAACCGTTCATGTCCATGGAAGAATGACTCAAGTCGATGTCACTGTAAGAGAACGTCGTATAAGAAAGGCCGTAACCGAACGGATAAAGCGGATCATTATCCACATCGAGATAGTTGCTGCGGAATTTCTCGAACCATTTGCCATCTTTCAATGGGCGTCCGGTATTTTTATGCGCATAATAAAGAGGTATCTGGCCGACATTCTTCGGGAAAGTCATAGTCAGTTTACCACCCGGATTGACGTAACCGAAGAGGGCGTCACCAATGGCGTAAGCGGCTTCACTACCTCCGAACCATACATTTAGAATGGCAGGCACATGCTCCTGTTCCCAATTCAGCGTAAGCGGACGTCCGGTGAATAACACCAGTACTACCGGTTTGCCTGTCTTTAAAAGTTCTTTCAACAGATTCTGTTGTACGTCGGGAATATTCAAGTCTGTACGACTGCTGCTTTCACCACTCATTTCAGAAGATTCGCCTAGCGCTGCGATGATGATATCCGACCGACGGGCTACGTTCAATGCTTCGTCCAACAACTGCTGGTCGGTGCGGTTGTCACGGTTCAGGGAACGGCCGAACATAGTTGCCCGTTCTTCGTAACTTGCATCACTAATCAGGTTGCTTCCTTTAGCGTACATGATATTCGCTTTTCCGGCTGTCATCTCTTTCAATCCTTCTACCAAAGAAGGGCAACGGTCGAGCACAGCTGCTACGCTCCATGTACCCGGCATATTGCTACGGCTGTTTGCCAACGGACCGATTACTGCAATATTTCCTTTAGGGTTGAAAGGCAACAACGGATTTCCGTTCGGATTACCGTCGGGACTGTCATTCTTCAGAAGAACGAAACTTTCTGCTGCAATTCTGCGGGCTGCATCACGATGGGCTTTGGTAAAGATGTCGCGTGCCGGACGTTTCGGATCGCAATATTTATAAGGATTATCAAACAATCCCAGTTTATATTTGGCTTCCAGAATACGACGGCAAGCCGTATTCAATGTTTCCATAGAGACTTTTCCTTCCTGAACGGATTTTTTCAGTGTCCCTACAAAACCCTCGCTTACCATATCCATATCCACTCCGGCGTTGATGGCACGGGCGGATACTGTCTGAAGATCACCGATACCATGGTCGATCATTTCTGAAATGCCGGTATAATCAGTTACCACAAAACCGTTGAATCCCCACTGTCCGCGGAGAATATCCGTCATCAGCCATTTATTGGCAGTGGCCGGAATACCGTCTACTTCATTAAAAGAAGCCATCACGCTACCTACACCCGCTTCAACGGCTGCTTCATACGGCAGCATATAATCATTGAACATTCGTTGGCGGCTCATATCCACGGTGTTATAGTCGCGGCCGGCTTCACCTGCCCCATATAGCGCAAAGTGTTTTACGCAGGCCATGATTTCGTCATTCCGTTCCATGTTCTTCCCCTGATAGCCGCGCACCATCGCTTCGGCAATCATGGCTCCGAGAAACGGGTCTTCACCGTTACCTTCGGACACACGTCCCCAACGAGGGTCGCGTGAAATATCCACCATCGGGCTGAAAGTCCATGAGATTCCATCAGCACTTGCCTCTACGGCTGCAATGCGGGCAGACTCTTCAATGGCTGTCATGTCCCAGGTGCAAGACAAACCGAGCGGGATAGGGAACATCGTTTCGTATCCGTGAATAACGTCCATCCCGAACAATAACGGAATACCCAGCCGTGAATCTTCCACAGCTTGTTTCTGTACTTCACGTATTTTCTCTACTCCTTTCAGATTGAACAATCCTCCCACTTCGCCTTTCTTGATTTTTGCGGCAATGTCGCTGCTTTTAGCTTGTCCCGTAGTGATCTCTCCGGTGACGGGAAGGTTTAACTGTCCGATTTTTTCTTCCAGCGTCATTTTATTCATCAATACGTCGATGAAACGATCCATATCCTGTGGCGACTTTTGTGCCGACGCGGTTAGAAAACCTGCGGCAAACAACAGAATGGATAGACTTAACTTTCTGTATATCATATTATTATAGTTAATTTTATCTCTATTCATATAAAGTCCTCCTGATGCGTTGAATGTTCGGCACCGAGGAACTTTCTTATTGGTAGTCGGGGTTCTGTACTAACACTCCCTTAGACTTGTCGATCTCTGTCTGCGGCAGTGGAAGCAGTGCGTTTTTGTCCTGATAATTGGTTTTACCGGCTGCGTGCAACACTTCTTTTGCAATGCCCCAACGAACGAGGTCATAGAAACGGTCGAATTCCAACCCTAATTCCACACGGCGTTCGTGGCGGATGGCCTCACGCAATTCTCCCTGATCGGTAGTCGTCACTTTAGGCAATATATTGCTATTGGTGCCTCTGGCGCGTGCGCGTACTTGTTCCAAATAGTCGATTGCTTCACCCGGAATACCTTTTTCATTAGCTGATTCGGCTCCCATCAGCAGTACATCTGCGTAGCGGATCAGACGAATGTTTACCCAGAATCCTTTGTTGGTATATTCTTTACGCAAAGCCGGGTCGGTATAGGCTTTCTTGTTAAAGTAAGCACCCATTGCCGGAGAGACCGGAGATTCGCCGTATGGCTCGTTGGTGTTTTCCGGAGTGATAGGCTCGCTGTCCGAGTGGCGGAAGTAGAGTAGGGTGGAGTTTTTGCGTGGATCACCCTGTTCGTAGGCTTGCGCCATATATTCTGTTGCCATGTGCCATCCCCAGCCCAAGTCCCATTGACCTGCTCCGCGCACACCCTGTACTTCACAGAACTGGCTACCGATAACATCGCTTTGAGGAAGGGCGGCAGTGGCTGTACATTGCAACTCGAATATGGAACCTCCGTTATTTTCACCATCATCCGTGAAAATCTCATTATACGGAGTCTTTAAGTTGTAGAGCCCCTTTTTGATGACGTCGGTGGAGGCTGTGTACATATTGTTCCAGTCGTTGCGCATCATATAAGTACGCGCGTGTAAGGAACGGGCAGCTCCCCAAGTCAGTCGTCCGGTGTATTCGCTGCTCCATGTTTCCGGCAATGACTCTTCTGCTGTTTTCAGGTCCTTGTCGATTTGCTCATAGATTTTATCAGCACTTGTCTTCGGGATATTGGCTTCCGAAGCATCGTTGATTTTATAAGTCACCAAAGGAACTTCGCCGAAAGCTCTTACCAGATTGAAGTAGCAATAAGCACGGAAGAAAGAGGCCTCTCCCTTATTGATGATGTCTTCAGTTTCTGTTTGTCCGGCTGTTTCTTTTTCTGCAATGGCATCAAGAATCTCATTACATTGGTAGATGATGGCATAATTCTGTCCCCAATAAGCACCCAGTAGGCCGTTGGTCGGTGTATACACAAAATCATCATACATTTCGGCTACATCAGAGCCATCGCTGGCAATACTTCCTTTTTCCGAATCTTCGGAACGGAAACAGTGGATGGCAAAAGCAGGAGGGCCGGCTGTCACATTATAGTTACGCATCATCGTATAGACATTATAAATCTTCCCGTTGACCAGAGCGTTCGGATTATCATCTTCCGTAAACTGTCCTTGTGGACTACGATCCAGAAAGT
>ERZ838827.1454-NODE-1454-length-17808-cov-7.058751_pt1 | contig 17808 bp, 8 predicted proteins | sample MGYA00519881_ERZ838827 | MGnify/ENA primary metagenome ERZ838827 (study PRJEB31850, sample SAMEA3708842) | human gut metagenome | biome: human gut; feature: human-associated habitat; material: faeces | place: China | collected 2014 ...
TTGCACGGTCTGTATTGGCAATCGTATATTCTAAAGAAATCTCTTTCTCATGTTCGATAGCTTCCTGTGCGGCATCGATGATGGTTACATCCTTTACAGCAGAAATTCCATGATCCTGATCGATGACATGACGGATAGCCGCACTGTTGTCAACACGTGCCAGCAATTTGGTGAAGTCGATTAAAGCATGCTTCGGATTCGGGTCATTGACATCGAATTTGCGTTCGATTAAGTCTGTACGTCCGATGATGTCATCCATCCGGGTGAATCCCATTTCAGCCAAATGCTCACGGACTTCCTGTGCCAGGAATGTGAAAAAGTTTACTAAATATTCACTGCGTCCATGAAAGCGTTTACGTAACTCTTCATTCTGCGTGGCAACTCCTACCGGACAAGTGTTCTGATGACATTTACGCATCATTACACAACCTAATACGATTAATGCGGAGGTGGCGAAACCATATTCTTCGGCACCCATTAATGCCATTAAGATGATATCCCGTCCGGTTTTCAGCTGTCCATCGGCTTGCAGAACTACTTGGCCACGAAGTCCGTTCAGAACCAGTGTTTGCTGTGTTTCGCTCAATCCTAATTCCGGCGAGATACCCGCATAGCGGATAGAAGAAGCAGGAGAAGCACCCGTTCCCCCTTCGGCGCCAGAGATGACAATCAAATCCGCCTTTGCTTTTGCCACACCGGCGGCAATCGTACCGACACCACTTTCTGCTACCAGTTTTACACTGATTTTGGCCTGTGGATTTACATTTTTCAAATCGAAGATCAGTTGAGCCAAATCCTCAATCGAATAAATATCATGATGGGGCGGGGGAGAAATCAGCGAAATCCCCGGAATGGAATGACGTGTTTTCGCAATCACATCATTTACCTTAAATCCAGGAAGTTGTCCCCCTTCACCCGGTTTGGCTCCCTGTGCTATCTTAATTTGAATTTCGTCCGCATTCACCAGATACTCTGCCGTTACACCGAAACGACCAGAAGCTACCTGCTTGATCGCACTTCGTAAAGAACTGCCATCCGGCAACGGTTGGAAACGCGCGGCATCTTCACCACCTTCACCGGTATTACTGCGTCCGTGGATTTTATTCATGGCAATAGCCATTGCCTCATGGGCTTCTTTGCTGATGGAACCAAAAGACATAGCTCCTGTGACGAAACGATGCAGAATGTTTTCCACCGGTTCCACCTGATCGATAGAAATAGGATTACGACGGAATCCCAGGAAGTCACGAAGGAAAATAGGCTTCTCTTTTTCGTCTACCAGATGGGTGTACTCTTTAAATTTCTTATAACTCCCCAGTCGTGTAGCCAATTGCAGAGTGCTGATTGTTTCCGGATTCCATGCGTGCTTTTCTCCATCTTTACGGAAAGCATACAAACCGTTATTTTTTAATAACTCTTCATTTTTAATACTTTCAAATCCTTCTTTATGGAAAGCAATGGCATCTCTGGCTATTTCTTCCAGACGGATACCTCCGATCGGTGAACCGAGTCCTCCAAAATAAGCCTTGCTCAATTCTTCACTCAAACCGACAGCTTCGAAAATCTTAGCACCACGATAGGAGCGGATCGTAGAGATACCCATCTTACTCATGATTTTAAACAAGCCTTTACAGATGGATTTGATATAGTTCTTTTCAGCAGTGGTATAATCCAACTGAATATCCTTGTCTTTTACCAGTCGGTCGAGGACAGCGAATGCCATGTAAGGATTCAGGGCACTTGCTCCGAAACCCAATAATAACGCGGCGTGCATCACTTCACGTATTTCACCACTTTCTACGATCAATGCCGTTTGCACCCGTTTACCAACTGAAATCAGGTGATGATGAACAGTGCTTACCGCCAGCAATGATGGAATGGCAGCATGGGTAATATCCACCTCACGGTCCGTCAGGACAATGTAATTTACACCTTCCGTCACGGATTCTTCCGCCATTTTACAAAGATGGGTCAGGGCTTCCTGCAATCCGGCTTTCCCTTTTGCAACCTCAAACAACATGGGTAGTTTGACTGTTTTGAAGCCTTTATACCGGATATTACAAAGAATATCCAGTTGGGTATTGCTTAAAATCGGATGATTCAGGCGTACCATTTTGCAATGACTTTCACTGGGCGTCAGAATATTCATACCGACTGCTCCAATGTATTCCGTCAATGACATCACCAGTTCTTCACGAAGTGGATCGATGGGCGGATTGGTTACCTGTGCAAATTGCTGACGGAAATAGTTGTAAAGCAACTGTGGCTTATCTGAAAGTACGGCGAGTGGCGTATCGTTACCCATTGAATTGATCGGTTCTGCTCCGGTGCTTGCCATTGGCATAATCAGCCTCTCAATGTCCTCTTTGGAGTAGCCGAAAGTACGAAGCATCCGGTCGTAGTTTTCTACGTGATGAGGAACTTTGCGCCCGCTTTTCAGTTCATCCAGCTCGATTCGGTTGGTAGATAGCCAGGTGCGGTAAGGCTTGGCTTCAGCCAACTGTTTTTTTAGTTCGCCGTCATAGTAGATCTCGCCTTTTTCCGTATCCACCAGCAAGATTTTGCCGGGCTGTAAGCGACCTTTTTCTTTGATGTCTCCCGGTTCGAAATCCATAACACCGACTTCCGAAGCCACTACCATCATATCGTTTTTAGTAATCAGATAACGGGCAGGGCGCAGGCCATTGCGGTCGAGCATACCTCCGGCAAATCGTCCGTCGCTGAATAGTAGTGCGGCCGGTCCGTCCCACGGTTCCATCAGGATGGAGTGGTATTCGTAGAATGATTTCAGATCCTCACTGATCGGGTTCTTCTCGTTGAAAGATTCCGGCACGAGCATAGCCATGGCATGTGGCAGGCTCAATCCTGACATCACCAGGAACTCTAGTACATTGTCCAGAGAAGCGCTGTCGCTCATACCCGGTTGTATAATCGGGCGGATTTCTTTTATATCGCCTAAAGTGGGAGTGGAGAGTACACTTTCACGGGCTTCCATCCATCCTCGGTTACCACGGATAGTATTGATTTCACCATTGTGTGCCAGCAGGCGGAATGGCTGTGCCAATCCCCATGTGGGGAATGTATTGGTACTGAAACGAGAGTGCACTAATGCCAGTCCGCTGGTAAAATAGCTATTTGTCAGGTCCGGATAGTAGTTGCGCAGCTGTAATGATGAAAGCATACCTTTATATATAATGCTTTTGGTAGAGAGTGACACGACATAAAAATCGTCTTTTGCCGGAATAGATGACAATCTGACTTTATTTTCGATTCTTTTCCGGATCAGGTATAACTTCCGGTCGGCAGTTTCCGTTTCCGTAAATCCGGTAATGAATACTTGTTTGATGTCCGGTTCGTTTGCCAGAGCCGATTCTCCCAGGATTTCGGGGCAGGTGGGCACATTGCGCAAATGCATCAATGTGAGTCCTTCTTTTTCAATTTCTTCAATAATAATACTTAGAATAGCTGCCTGGTCTTTTTCGTTTTTCGGTAAAAACAATAATCCTGTGCCGTACCGTCCTTTTTCGGGGACAGGAATACCTTGTAATAAAATAAACTCATGCGGAATTTGAAGCATGATACCTGCACCGTCACCGGTCTTGTTATCCGCACCCTCGGCACCGCGATGGCGCATGTTCTCTAATACCTTTAAAGCCGACTCAACAATGTCGTGTGACTTTTCTCCATGAATGTTAACCAGCATACCGACACCGCAGGCATCGTGCTCGTATGCCGCATCGTACAAGCCCATCTGCTGGGGCTGTCGTTGGTAAAGGAATCCTTCTGTTACGTTGTTAAAAAGTTCTTGTTTCTTCATTCTTACTAGCTTTATTGTATGATAATACCTATTTGATGTATCAAATTGTTTGGCAAAGTTAATGTTTTAATTTCAAAATGATAGTAAAATTTAGCTTTTGTGTGACGCGAAATAAGAATAGGAATCTTTATTCTTTTAATTTGTTATTAAAAACAGGAAATTTACTTTTAATTTGTTAGCTTATTTATCCTTATTTGAAGCTGATTGTAATTTGTTTCTTTTTGAGCTAAAAATAATATATTATTTAACTTTTTGATGTGTTTGCAACTTTTTTATGCGTTTCTGTCAAATAAATATGCTTTTTGTTGTCTTTATGTTATTTGTAATGCGTATATTTGCAGGCGAAATAAAAATATCATAATATGTGTGGAATAGTAGGCTATATTGGTAAACGAAAAGCCTACCCTATCCTTATCAAAGGGCTGAAGCGACTGGAGTATCGTGGATATGACAGCGCGGGGGTAGCAATCATTAGTGATGACCAACAGTTAAATGTGTATAAGACGAAAGGAAAAGTCTCTGATCTTGAAAATTTCGTCACACAGAAAGATATTTCCGGTACAATCGGAATTGCCCATACCCGTTGGGCTACTCACGGGGAACCTTGTTCCGCTAACGCCCACCCTCATTACTCTTCTTCCGAAAAGCTCGCTCTCATTCATAACGGTATTATTGAAAACTACGCCGTTCTCAAAGAAAAACTTCAAGCCAAAGGCTATATTTTTAAAAGTAGTACAGATACCGAAGTCCTCGTTCAATTAATAGAATACATGAAAGTCACTAATCAGGTCAGTCTGTTGACGGCTGTTCAGTTGGCGTTAGGGGAGGTGATTGGTGCTTATGCGATTGCGATTCTTGATAAGGAGCATCCTGATGAGATTATTGCTGCCCGTAAGAGCAGTCCGTTGGTAGTGGGGATTGGAGAGAATGAGTTCTTTCTTGCTTCGGATGCTACTCCGATTGTAGAATATACCGACAAGGTGGTCTATCTGGAAGACGGGGAAATTGCTGTCTTGAATCTGGGGAAGGAGTTGAAGGTGGTCAACTTGAGCAATGTCGAAATGATACCTGAAATAAAGAAGGTGGAACTCAACCTCGGTCAGTTGGAAAAAGGGGGATATCCGCACTTTATGTTGAAAGAGATTTTCGAACAGCCCGATTGTATTCATGATTGTATGCGCGGACGTATCAATGTGGAAGCAGACAATGTGGTACTTTCCGCTGTGATCGATCATCGGGAAAAGCTGTTGAATGCCAAGCGGTTTATTATCGTTGCCTGCGGAACTTCCTGGCATGCCGGACTGATTGGAAAGCATCTGATTGAAAGTTTCTGCCGCATACCGGTGGAAGTGGAGTATGCTTCCGAATTTCGTTACCGTGATCCGGTGATTGACGGACAGGATGTAGTGATAGCAATCTCCCAAAGCGGTGAGACTGCGGATACTTTGGCTGCTGTGGAATTGGCAAAAAGCCGCGGAGCATTTATATATGGTATTTGCAATGCTATCGGGTCTTCTATTCCCCGTGCCACTCACACCGGTTCGTATATCCACGTAGGGCCGGAAATCGGAGTCGCTTCCACCAAAGCGTTTACCGGACAGGTCACTGTGTTGGCAATGCTGGCATTGACGCTTGCCAAAGCGAAAGGAACAATTGACGAACGGCATTATCTTTCAATAGTACAGGAATTAAATCATATTCCGGAGAAGATGAAAGAAGTGCTGAAACTGAATGATACTCTGGCGGAATTATCGAAAACTTTCACGTATGCGCATAACTTTATTTATCTGGGACGCGGATATAGTTATCCTGTTGCATTGGAAGGTGCATTGAAATTGAAAGAAATATCGTATATTCACGCCGAAGGTTATCCGGCTGCCGAGATGAAGCACGGACCGATTGCTTTGATTGACGCGGAAATGCCGGTAGTGGTGATTGCTACGCAGAATGGACTGTACGAAAAAGTGCTAAGTAATATTCAGGAGATCAAGGCGAGGAAGGGAAAAGTGATTGCGTTCGTTACGAAGGGAGATACGGTTATCAGCAAGATTGCCGATTGTAGTATCGAACTTCCTGAAACAATAGAGTGTCTCGATCCGTTAATTACTACGGTACCTCTCCAACTTCTTGCTTATCACATTGCGGTATGTAAGGGGATGGATGTAGACCAGCCGAGAAATCTGGCGAAGTCGGTAACGGTAGAGTAATGTGATTTACAATTAGACAATTTACTATTTACTATTTACGATTGAAGAATCAATGATAGATAGTAAGTTGTTTGATTGGCAGGTGGTAATTTAAATCGTAAATAGTAAATCGTCAAATCGTAAATAGTATAGATGGAACAATTGAAACATGAATGTGGCGTTGCCATGATACGCTTGCTTAAACCGTTGGAGTATTACGAGAAAAAGTACGGAACATGGATGTACGGTCTTAATAAGCTCTACCTGTTGATGGAGAAACAACATAACCGTGGACAGGAAGGTGCGGGACTGGCATGTGTGAAACTGGAAGCAAATCCGGGTGAAGAATATATGTTTCGTGAACGTGCTTTAGGCTCCGGAGCTATTACGGAGATTTTTGAAAATGTTCAAAACAATTTTAAGGAGCTCACTCCCGAACAGTTGCATGATGCTGCGTATGCCAAACGAGTCCTGCCTTTTGCCGGGGAAGTATATATGGGGCATCTTCGTTATTCCACTACGGGAAAATCCGGAATCTCATACGTGCATCCATTCTTAAGAAGAAATAACTGGCGTGCCAAGAATCTCGCTCTTTGCGGAAACTTCAATATGACGAATGTGGACGAAATATTTGCCCGTATCACTGCCATTGGTCAGCATCCGCGTAAATATGCCGATACATATATCATGTTGGAGCAGGTGGGACACCGTCTTGACCGTGAAGTGGAGCGTGTATTCAATCTTGCCGAAGCCGAAAGGCTTACGGGCATGGGCATCACGCATTATATAGAAGAACATATTGATTTGGCAAACGTACTGCGTACTTCCAGTCGCGAATGGGATGGGGGGTATGTTATTTGCGGATTGACCGGAAGCGGTGAATCTTTCGCTATCCGTGACCCGTGGGGCATCCGGCCTGCATTTTGGTATCAAGATGACGAAATAGCTGTTCTTGCTTCCGAACGTCCGGTTATCCAGACAGCTTTGAATGTTCCGTTTGAGGAAATCAAGGAACTGCAACCGGGGCAGGCATTGTTGATTAGCAAAGAGGGAAAGATCCGTACTTCGCAAATCAATAAGCCGCGTGAAAATCAGGCTTGTTCTTTCGAACGTATCTATTTCTCCCGTGGCAGTGACGTCGATATTTATAAAGAAAGGAAACGGCTGGGCGAAAAGTTGGTTCCGAAAATACTGAAAGCAATCAATAATGACATCGATCATACGGTCTTCTCTTTTATTCCCAACACTGCAGAGGTTGCTTTCTACGGAATGTTGCAGGGACTGGATGATTACTTGAATGAGGAGAAAGTGCAGCAGATCGCTGCATTGGGGCATAACCCGAATATGGAGGAGTTGGAAGTTATTCTTTCCCGTCGTATTCGCAGCGAAAAGGTGGCAATCAAGGATATTAAGCTCCGTACGTTCATTGCTGAAGGAAACAGCCGTAATGATTTGGCTGCCCATGTGTATGATATTACATACGGAAGTCTTGTACCCGGTGTTGATAATCTGGTGATTATCGATGACAGCATTGTGCGTGGTACTACGCTGAAACAAAGTATTATTGGTATTCTCGACCGTCTCGGTCCGAAGAAGATTGTCATCGTATCTTCTTCTCCGCAGGTGCGTTATCCTGACTATTACGGTATTGATATGGCAAAGATGAGCGAGTTTATCGCCTTCAGGGCTGCTGTCGAACTTTTAAAGGAACGCGATATGAAAGATGTGATTGCGGCCGCCTACCGTAAATCGAAAGAGCAGGTAGGACTGCCGAAAGAGCAGATGGTAAACTATGTGAAAGACATTTATGCTCCGTTCACTGATGAGGAAATCTCTGCCAAAATGGTAGAACTGCTGACACCCAAGGGAACCAAGGCGAAAGTGGAAATCGTCTATCAACCGTTGGAGGGATTGCACGAGGCTTGTCCGCATCATAAAGGCGACTGGTATTTTAGCGGTAACTACCCTACACCGGGAGGCGTGAAAATGGTGAACCGGGCGTTCATCGACTATATAGAACAAATGTATCAATTCTAACAACCATACAACGATTCAATAATAAGAATGAGAAATGTGACATTAATCCTTGACGACGGGAGCCGGTTTTCCGGTAAGTCGTTTGGCTACGAGAAGCCGGTGGCGGGCGAAGTAGTTTTCAACACCGCCATGACCGGATATCCGGAGAGCCTTACTGACCCTTCCTACGCCGGACAGTTGATGACTCTTACCTATCCTTTGGTGGGTAATTACGGAGTTCCTCCTTTTACCATCGAACCCAACGGACTCGCCACTTTCATGGAAAGTGAAAAGATTCATGCCGAAGCGATCATCGTAAGTGACTACTCTTCTGAGTACAGCCACTGGAACGCAGTGGAAAGCCTTGGCGACTGGCTGAAACGTGAGAAAGTACCGGGCATCACAGGCATCGATACGCGCGAACTGACCAAAATACTTCGTGAACACGGAGTCATGATGGGACGTATCGTCTTCGACGATGAAATTGTCGGGGAAATTGACAATGGACAATTGCCAATGGACAATTACGCTGCCGTTAATTACGTAGACCGTGTTTCCTGCAAAGAAATAATCTCCTATCTCCCTGATGGAACCTCCCAATGTTTTCCTCTTAGCACTTCTATTGCGCAGCTTAACTCTCAACTTTCAACTTTCAATTCTCAACTTAAAAAAGTTGTTTTGGTGGATTGTGGTGTAAAAACCAATATTATCCGTTGCTTGTTGAAGCGTGGTGTAGAAGTGATCCGTGTACCTTGGGATTATGATTATAACGGACTCGAATTTGACGGGCTGTTTATCTCCAACGGCCCGGGTGACCCGGATACCTGCGACGCAGCTGTGCAGAATATCCGCAAGGCAATGGCGAACGAGAAACTTCCCATCTTTGGAATCTGCATGGGCAACCAGTTGCTCTCGAAAGCCGGAGGGGCAAAGATTTACAAACTTAAATATGGACACCGTAGCCACAACCAGCCGGTACGCATGGTGGGTACGGAACGTTGTTTTATTACTTCGCAGAATCATGGTTATGCGGTAGACAATAATACGCTGGGGGCAGATTGGGAACCGCTGTTCATCAATATGAATGATGGTTCTAACGAAGGAATCAAACACAAGAAAAATCCTTGGTTCTCTGCACAGTTCCATCCCGAAGCTGCAAGTGGTCCTACGGATACGGAATTCCTGTTCGATGAATTTGTAAACCTGCTTAAATAACCGACAATTATGAAAGAAAATATAAAGAAAGTATTGCTGCTGGGTTCCGGTGCCCTAAAAATCGGTGAGGCCGGTGAGTTCGACTATTCCGGTTCGCAGGCACTCAAAGCCTTGAAAGAAGAGGGGATTGAAACGATTCTCATCAACCCGAATATTGCTACGGTACAGACTTCCGAAGGAGTGGCAGATCAGATTTACTTCCTGCCGGTGACTCCGTACTTCGTAGAGAAAGTGATTCAGAAAGAGAGACCCGAAGGCATTATGCTTGCATTTGGCGGTCAGACCGCTTTGAATTGCGGTGTGGCTTTATATAAGGAAGGAGTCCTTGAAAAATATAATGTAAAGGTACTCGGTACTCCGGTACAAGCTATTATGGATACCGAAGACCGTGAACTTTTCGTGCAGAAACTGAATGAAATCAATGTAAAGACTATCAAGAGCGAAGCCGTGGAAAATGCGGAAGATGCTCGTCGTGCAGCAAAAGAACTGGGTTATCCGGTGATTGTTCGTGCTGCTTATGCATTGGGTGGTTTGGGTTCCGGTTTTTGTGATAACGAGGAACAACTGAATATTCTGGTAGAAAAGGCTTTTTCCTTCTCCCCACAAGTATTGGTGGAAAAATCACTCCGTGGCTGGAAAGAAGTGGAATACGAAGTAGTGCGCGACCGCTTCGATAACTGTATTACTGTTTGTAATATGGAGAATTTCGATCCGCTAGGTATCCATACCGGTGAGTCTATCGTTATTGCTCCGTCTCAAACGCTTACTAACAAAGAATATCATAAACTTCGTGAATTGGCTATCCGTATCATTCGCCATATCGGTATCGTGGGCGAATGTAACGTACAATACGCTTTCGATCCGGAATCCGAAGATTACCGGGTGATTGAAGTAAATGCCCGTCTTTCCCGTTCATCAGCCTTGGCCTCCAAAGCAACCGGCTATCCGCTGGCTTTCGTTGCCGCTAAATTAGGATTGGGTTACGGACTTTTCGATTTGAAAAATTCCGTAACAAAAACGACCTCCGCCTTCTTCGAGCCTGCTCTGGATTATGTGGTCTGTAAAATTCCTCGTTGGGACTTGGGTAAATTCCATGGGGTAGACAAAGAATTGGGTTCTTCAATGAAATCAGTCGGTGAAGTAATGGCTATCGGTCGTACTTTTGAAGAAGCGATCCAGAAAGGTCTTCGTATGATAGGACAGGGAATGCACGGATTTGTGGAAAACAAAGAACTGGTTATCTCTGATATTGACAAAGCACTTCGTGAGCCGACCGATAAACGTATTTTTGTAATATCGAAAGCATTCCGTGCCGGATACACAATTGATCAGGTACATGAACTGACAAAGATTGACAAGTGGTTCCTTCAGAAACTGATGAATATTATGCAGACTTCCGAAGAACTGCACAGTTGGGGAAACAATCACAAACAGATTACCGACTTGCCGGGAGAATTGCTGAAGAAAGCGAAAGTGCAAGGCTTCTCCGATTTCCAGATTGCCCGTGCCATTGGTTATGAAGGTGATATGGAAGACGGCATTCTCTATGTCCGTAATCATCGCAAACGTGCGGGTATTCTTCCCGTTGTGAAACAAATTGATACTCTGGCTGCCGAATACCCGGCACAAACTAATTATCTATATCTTACTTATAGTGGTGTAGCAAATGACGTTCATTATCTGGGTGACCATAAATCTATCGTCGTACTAGGCTCCGGTGCCTATCGTATCGGTTCTTCGGTTGAGTTCGACTGGTGTGGTGTTCAGGCATTGAATACAATCCGCAAGGAAGGGTGGCGCAGCGTTATGATTAACTATAATCCGGAAACCGTATCTACGGATTACGATATGTGCGACCGCCTCTATTTCGATGAACTGACTTTCGAACGCGTAATGGATATTCTGGAACTCGAAAATCCACATGGCGTCATTGTATCTACCGGTGGACAAATTCCGAATAATCTGGCATTGCGCCTGGATGCACAAAATATCAATATTCTCGGTACAAGTGCCAAAAGCATTGACAACGCTGAGGATCGCGAGAAATTCTCTGCCATGCTCGACCGTATTGGTGTAGACCAGCCGCGTTGGCGTGAACTGACTTCTATGGATGATATCAATGAATTTGTTGACGAGGTCGGTTTTCCTGTACTTGTCCGTCCGTCTTATGTGCTTTCGGGTGCCGCGATGAATGTTTGCTCCAATCAGGAAGAACTGGAACGTTTCCTGAAACTGGCAGCCAATGTATCGAAGAAACATCCGGTAGTAGTAAGTCAGTTTATTGAGCATGCCAAGGAAGTGGAAATGGATGCCGTGGCTCAAAATGGAGAAATCGTAGCGTATGCTATCAGTGAGCACATCGAGTTTGCCGGTGTGCACTCCGGTGATGCGACCATTCAATTCCCGCCGCAAAAGTTATATGTGGAGACGGTTCGCCGCATCAAGCGTATCAGCCGTGAGATTGCCAAGGCTTTGAACATTTCCGGTCCGTTCAATATCCAATATTTGGCAAAAGATAATGATATCAAGGTGATCGAATGCAACCTGCGTGCCAGCCGCTCTTTCCCGTTTGTCAGCAAGGTATTGAAGATAAACTTTATCGAACTGGCAACGAAAGTAATGCTTGGCCTGCCTGTCGAAAAACCGGAAAAGAATCTTTTTGAACTGGACTATGTTGGAATCAAGGCTTCCCAGTTCTCCTTCAACCGTTTGCAGAAAGCCGACCCGGTGTTGGGGGTAGATATGGCTTCCACCGGTGAAGTCGGTTGTATAGGTATGGATACTTCCTGCGCCGTACTGAGAGCAATGCTTTCCGTAGGTTATCGCATTCCGAAGAAGAATATCCTGCTTTCTACAGGTACAATGAAACAGAAAGCCGATATGATAGACGCAGCCCGTATGTTGGTAAATAAAGGATATAAGCTCTTTGCTACGGGCGGTACGCACAAAGCGCTTGCCGAAAACGGTATTGAGAGTACTCATGTTTATTGGCCGAGTGAAGAAGGACATCCGCAAGCTTTGGAAATGCTCCATAGTAAAAAGATTGATATGGTAGTCAACATTCCGAAGAATTTGACAGCCGGAGAGTTGGACAACGGATATAAAATCCGTCGTGCGGCTATCGACCTGAATGTTCCGTTGATAACGAATGCCCGTTTGGCTAGTGCATTTATTAATGCTTTCTGTACAATGAGCATTGATGATATTGCTATCAAGAGTTGGGCGGAATATAAGTAATATAATAAGTTGTTATATAATAAGTAGAAGAAGTCGTCTCTGTTTTTTCAGGGGCGGCTTTTTTTATAAAAATATTGCAAAAAGGATAATTGGCTTAGTCTCCGTGCTCATTTTTTTATGCTCGAAAATTAGTTGCATTCAAATATTCGTTTTACCTTTGACAGAAATTGTCAACGTGTAAAGTAAATGGAGTCATTGAGTCAGTATTCAAAAGATGTTCGTGAGGAATTGAAATTGTCATTACAAGAAGTCTATAATCGAACTGATATAGATGTCACTCTTTGGGGGTATAAGATGTTTGATTTGGAGAGTCGTAGATATATTGGAAATAAAGCAAAGTTAACCCCTTGGATTATGAATATAATCAACGAGCATACAGGAGGGTTTGAATCATTTTTTGATGTCTTTGCGGGAACCGCATCTGTTTCCAAGGCTGCGATACCTTATGCAAAGAGAATAATAATGAATGACTTTCTGTCATCTAACAATATTATATATCAAGCCTTTTTTGGTTCCGGAGTTTATGATATGAATAAACTTCATTCAATCATAGAGTATTATAATAATATAAATCCTGACACTATTGAAGACAATTACTTTTCGGATAATTTCGGAGATAAGTTCTTTGATTACAAGAACTCCAAATTGATAGGTCATATAAGGGAGGATGTCGAAAGGAGGAAAGTGGCATTGACGCATAAGGAATATGCCATTCTATTGACCTCTTTAATATATAGTATTGATAAAATAGCAAATACAGTAGGGCATTTTGATGCATACATCAAAAAAAACATCCTGTATCATCCTTTATCCATACAACTTATTAGACCACTTGATCCTCAGTGTGTAGAAATCTTTAGAGAAGACTCCAATATACTTGCTGAAAACATCACGGCAGATGTTGCATATATTGACCCGCCTTATAACTCTCGTCAATATAGTAGATTTTATCATATTTACGAAAATCTGGTAACTTGGGAGAAGCCTGAATTGTTTGGTGTAGCGATGAAGCCTAAAGCACAAAATATGAGTGCATATTGTACCTCTAGTGCTCCCGTTGCATTTCGGGATCTTATAAGTAAATTGAACGTCAAGTATATTGTCGTATCATACAATAATACATACGAATCAAAAAGCGGGTCATCAAAAAACAAGATTACATTAGAGCAGATTAAATCCATTTTAGAAGAACGCGGTACTACAAAGATATATGATTGCGATCACAGATATTTTAATGCAGGTAAGACTAATTTTGCAAAGCACAAGGAACTATTATTTATCACGGAAGTAGGGCAATGAAAAAAAAGATAGTAAGATCACCTTTTTTCTATGTTGGAGACAAATATAAGCTCATTGAAGAAATTAGCTCGTATTTCCCTGACGACATAGAGAAATTCGTTGAACCGTTTGTTGGCGGAGGGTCGGTATTTATGAATATTGACGCTCGGAAATTTTACCTGAATGATATAGATGTAAATGTAATTGCGCTACACAAATTCTTATGTAAATCTGCCAATAAACGAACTGAATTTTTTAGTCGAATAGAAAGTCTTATCGCTGAGTATGGACTATCATATTCATATAAGGAAGATCGTATTCCGGTAGAACTTAAACGACAGTATAAAAAAACATATTATGCTAAATATAACAAAGAAGCGTATGGGCAGATGAAAAGGGATTTTAATGAATCGTCGGTAGCAGATTTATATGTTTTGTATCTTCTGTTGATATATGGATTTAATCGAATGCTACGATTCAATAAAAATGGAGACTTCAATCTTCCTGTAGGCAATGTTGATTTTAATGCTAATGTAGTAAATGCTCTAGAGGCATATTTCATGCAAGTAATATCCAAAAAACCTAAATGGTTTAATATCGATTATAAAGATTTCCTACAAAAAATAAGGTTGTCTGAAAAAGATTTTGTATATTTAGACCCGCCATATCTTATCACATTTAGTGAATATAATAAGTTATGGAATGAGCAAGATGAAATTGAGTTGTTGCAATTATTGGATAGCCTAAACAAACGACGTATTCGGTTCGCTATATCGAATGTTACTCATTACAAAGGTCGATGTAACAATCTGTTTATAGATTGGGCATGCAAGTACAATGTTCATCCGATAAAGAGTAATTATATAAGCTATCACGACAATTCAACAAAACAAATTAGCGAAGTATTAATCACAAATTACTAATATGCCTAGAAAACCTGAATATAAGCCGTTGCTTTACACGACTACGATACGAAATCCTGAGCGTTTTAAAGATTTCATGCACATACTTAAACGGTTCAATGGCCGGATACTTAATAATAAAACAGTCGAGTTGTTCGAGAGAGAACTGTTTAAGGTTGGCTTGTATCGACCAATGAAGCGCCCGGAAACAGTTCAGGATAAGTGGAAATCAACAAAGAACGGGGAATTAGCCAGCAAACCATTAACAGATGAAGAAACGAAAGATGTGTATCAGCAGAATGATCCCCAAGTCAACAAAAGTATAAAGGGACATCAAGAAGCAGGGTTTCCTAAAGGGTGGCCGAGTCGATTTGACACACAATTCAAATTGATGAAAGTTCTGGGCTTTGTATATTATGAATGGGGAAAGCCTATAAACTTCTCTCAAACAGGTAACTATCTTGCAGATACTGTATCCATTGAAATAGATTCAGGAGCAATATCTCGCGAGATTGTAAATCCACAGAATGAGCAAATTGCATTTATGCAGGCTTTTGCCAAGCAACAAAGATGCAATCCGTTTATTTGTGAATTAAATGATAATATTCCACTGATATTATTGCTTGAAGTTATAAAGAAGTTAAACTCTGATCCAGATTATAATGGTTCGGGAATCTCATATAAGGAGATACCTTTAGTTATCTTTTGGAAAGATAATGATGCGGAATCTTTGTATCAGCGTATTAAACTTCTGCGAAAGGAACATAGGTACAATCCTTCAAATGAAGTGATAGAGGATATATGTGTAAACGAAATACTTGGGGGATTCAAGAAATTTGATCTTGACTCTATTGTGTCCGAATATCCCGATGAATTTGTCCGCAAAATGAGAATGACAGGACTTATATCATTTAGAGGGGGTGGTCGATTTATCGACATTAACCATAATGAAGATGATAAGATAAATTATATACTGGCTAATTATGCCACATATCGCAAGTACACTTCAAAAGAAGAATATTTTGACTATATGTCAGACATTGATGATGCATTGTTTGCATTAAAAGCTGTCGAAATCCCCAAAAATGTCGCAGCTGATAAATTAGCTAAACTCGTGGGTGATTACTCATGGGATTCTATTAAAAAAGAACTTACCCATTTGGCGAAAAAAACATCATCAAGCCACAATATTTTAAGGTTTATTGCAGCTCCGGCAAGATTAGAGTTCCTGACCGCCCTTGCTATTAAGTCAAAACTGCCTGCTGTTGAGGTAATTCCCAATTATCCATGTGACGATGAAGGTCTGCCAACCTCTACGGCTGGTGGGGATATTGGAGATATTGAGTGTTTCGAGGCTTCTAACAGTATATTGGTGGAAGTCACAATGTCTGAAGGGCGTCAGCAGACAATGATGGAAGTATGGCCTATTGCGAGACATTTAAAGGAGCTTAGAGAAAAATATGAATGTGAAAATTTCCAATGTGTGTTTCTGGCACCAAGTATATTTGTTGATTCTGAGAATCAGATAGACTGGGTTAAGGATAAAAAGCAGCTTGTTATTCGTCCATACAAGATTGTAGATTTTATTAACTATCTGGATACAGCAGCATCTTTATATCAGATTGTATAAGGTTACTAAAAACAATATAAGAAAACTATAGAAAAGCACCTTCTTGTTTGGAAATTTGTTTAAATTCTCGTATTATCGAATTCATTTTTAAACTAATAGTAATAATATGAGAAAAGACGGATTTACCGTATGCGCAAAACATTATATTAAGTGTTTGCGGCAAGAAGGGCGTTATGCCACTGCGCATGTTTATGAAAGTGCGCTTCGCTCTTTCACTATGTTTTGTGGCACTGCGGGTGTATCATTCAGACAGATCACCCGTGGAAATTTAAAGAGGTATAGCAGCTATCTTATGGATTGCCATTTGAGGCTTAATACCATTTCTACCTATATGCGGATGTTGCGCTGCATATACAATAGGGGAGTAGATATGCATCAGACCCCATACGTTCATCGTATGTTTCGTGATGTGTTCACCGGGATAGACACTCGTCAGAAGAAAGCTATTCCTATAAACGAGCTTCATACGTTACTCAACGAAGACCCGCAATCTGATAAGCTGCGTCGGACACAAGCCATTGCCAACTTATTGTTTTTATTTTGCGGAATGCCTTTTGTTGATCTTGCCTATTTGGAAAAGTCAAATTTGGAAGGGAATATGTTGAAGTACAACCGTGCCAAAACCGGTATTCCTATGAACGTAGAAATATTGGATTCGGCAGCAACTATCATTTCACAACTTCGCAATAAGCATACAACAGTTCTTCCCGAACATCCGGATTATCTGTTTTACATATTGAGTGGAAAGAATAAGAGGAGTGATGAGGCGGGTTATAAAGAATACCAATCTGCTTTACGTTGTTTCAATAATGATTTGAAGAGTTTAGCCAGAAAGTTATGTATTCGCTCCTCTGTAACCTCTTATACATTCCGTCATTCATGGGCTACTACGGCAAAATATCGTGGAGTTCCTATCGAAATGATAAGTGAATCATTGGGACACAAATCTATCAAAACAACACAAATCTATTTAAAAGGCTTCGAACTGTCAGAAAGAACTAAAGTAAATCGGTTGAATTATTCTTACGTGATGAACTTCAAGACTATCTAGTTGTATGTGTGTAAACTGTTGATAAATAGTATGCTTAGATGAATGTTACTTTAAAGGTAACGGAAATATTTCGATGCAAATATAGGTAAAAATATTAATAGCATACAAGTAAACTTTCCTTTTTTTCCTTTTTCTCTTGAAATATGCGATAAAAAAGCTGCTGAACATGAAAATATGAATTTCATGCTCAATGGATTTTATTGCCTGAATCCGAATGATTTCTGCATTGAATATCAGACATTCCCCGGTTTTACGTCCTCCTTGTTAGTATAATTTCCTTTTTCATTGCTGTCATGTCTCCTATGTGTATGATCCGTTACCTTTAAAGTAACGGATAAAATTGGGGTAAAAAAATATGATTTTTCAAGAAAAGAAGTCAGTCAATGCCGGGCCTAGTTGTGGGACAGGGGAAGGCGTAGCGCACTCAAAACGTTGGTATGTCGCTCTCGTTCGTATGCATCACGAGAAGAAGGTAT
>ERZ838827.1468-NODE-1468-length-17577-cov-8.060610_pt1 | contig 17577 bp, 23 predicted proteins | sample MGYA00519881_ERZ838827 | MGnify/ENA primary metagenome ERZ838827 (study PRJEB31850, sample SAMEA3708842) | human gut metagenome | biome: human gut; feature: human-associated habitat; material: faeces | place: China | collected 2014 ...
TTTGCCCCTTTAATCTCAAACCCGGTACTCCATTTGTACATATAAACACCAACATAGGTGTGTTATTTTTATAACACTATAACCCACATTGGTGTTTATATTTTTACATTATTATACTGGTAATGTTACAGAAAATCTTATTTCATTTCCAGTCGAACCATTAGCAAAGGTTTTAATCAAACCAGTATTTGTGTCGTACTGAAAAGCATTAGGTACAGTTTGAACTAAACCTGTAAAAGCATAGTTAGTATTTTGTAAATTATTACACATAGGAATGTTAAATAGGTTTGTAACACCACTTATTTCTTTGCTTAGCACACCCCTAAAAGCTATGTTACACATTGTTCCATTATCATCATATGATAATTCAGAGTAATAATTAGAGAATAATTTACTGTCTAATGGTGTTACTTTTATGTGTTTACTTATTTTACCATTAGCAGAAGATTCTGGAATTATTTCTAAGTTCAACACATTCATTAAAAAGTTATCATAATCAACATTAGCAGATATTTCTAATTCACCATTATAAGTATCACTATAACAGTCGATTTCAAAATCATATGAAGAACCAACAAATACGTCCCATAATACACCAATTAATTTATTATTAATTCTAATTTCAAGTGCAACATTCTTATCGCCTATTTTTGTGTAATTAGGTATATCACAATAAATGTGACCTTTTATCTTAACGTACCCTTTTCTAATACCTAAATTTGTTTTTGATTTTTGTACTTTGTTGCCTTGGTTAAATGATAGCGTTACACCATTGTCTGTTGCACCAGTTAAATCAACACTAGAATTTTTAAATAACCACCTACTTATTATGTTTTCACCGTTGTATTTCATTTCAACCGCAGAAGAACCACTAAATATTTGCGATAAAGTGTAACCAATATTAGTATAACCGTTTTCAGTTAAATGCACACTACCGCCACTCATATTCTGATATGTGTATCTGCTTTTATAACAGCTTGATGTTAAATCAATGTAAGATACATTGTTATAATTACAGAATTTTTTGACAGCTTCTCCGTAAGTACCAACAGTGCAAGGATAACCATTACTCATAATCCTATTTGTGTAATAAGTACCACTATATAGTGTACTGATAAAGTGAATGTTTACACTTTCCTTTCCGTTACTTTGTATGTATTTACAAGCTGACACCATAGCACCGTAGAAAGTATTAAAATCTTGCGTCCCATAATTCATAGAACCTAGTGGTTCTCTTGTGTTAAAATCATTTTCACCGAAGCATATAAAAACATGGTCAACATTACTAAGGTCGCTATTTTTTAACTGATTTTCTAAGTTATTTTCACCACTATATAACGAACACATAGACGCACCGTTTTTAGCATAGTTTTTAATTGTGCAACCCATCAGTTCACCAAAAATGGTTGGATATGGTTTATTTGCTCTTGTATCGTTTGGCATAGTACCGTAAGTTATACTATCGCCAAAGAATGCACACGTTTTTCCGTATAGTGTTATGTTGTTTAATGATGTTTTTACTTTTTCAGTTTCTAACCTATATTCTTCAATTTGTGCATTGTAATTACCAGTAAGAACCCAATATTCGTTATCGGTTGGTTTTACACCTGACGGAACATTCTTTTTACTTGTATAAGATGCACCTAAATAAGTTACAATAGTTAATGGTTCAAAACTTCTTTGGTTATCCCACTCAATCGGGTCAGCAAAAATCGGAACATATCTTGCACCTATATATTGTCTCTGCATAATTCAATCTCTCCTTTTATTTAATAGCTTAAAACTAAGTGACCAAAATTTGGTTGCAAATCTAACTCAATGTCAAGCCCTGTTGTGTTGAACGTAATTTCTTTCCATGATTCTGGAATATAGTATACTATATATCCACTATTGCTTATTTCTACGAATATCATTGTAGCTAGATAATTCTTGATAATTTGTTCTGCAAACGATGTATCAAAATTATCAATATAGTTTTGAATTTCTTTCAAATCTTCTTGTAATTTAGATATTTCATCTGCGAATATTTTATCTTGTTCAATCAGTTTGTTAATATAGTCAACTATTTTACATAAAATTTCATAATAGCTTAAACTATCATCATAAACAAGAGGTAACACTTTTTGACACCAAAATCTAAAAGTTTTTAGTTCATTAAATTGCATAATATTTTCACCACCTTTACAATCACCAAAGTCCAAAAAATAAATCGTTAAACTCTTCAATAACCTGCATATCAATGTTAAGAAAAGTTTCCCTAAACTTATTCAGTAGACTGCTAAAACTTTCTGTACCTTGTTTACCAACAATAGTTTCTATATAATCCTCTGTTGTGTTACTACTGCCAGTGTTACTTGTAGTTCCATTTAAACTACCATTGGTAGTTGCGTTGTTATTACTATTTGTACTTTCATTTTCCCTGTAATCAGCACCTATTTTTTCTGTTGTGTTTGTCTGTTCATTTCCAGTAGCGTTAATGTTGTCTGTAATTTTTCTTGCGTTAGTGAGATAATTTTCATTTTCCAAACCAGTAATAGCACCTTGTGGTGTGTCAGAATACAAATCACGTTTAGTTTCATCACTTGTATTTGTTGTATTTCTTGTACCGTCACTAGTAGTATCTGTATCTCTATTACCAGTTAGATTTCTACTTATATCACCAGTATCTTCTCTTATTTCATTAGTTGTTTGTGTTCTAGTACCATCTTCTTTACTTGTACCCTCAATATTTCTTTCATGTTTCCTAGTTAAGTCCACATCGTGCATTGGGTTAAACTCAATCTTAGCACTCTCATATAACTGATTGTAGTATGGCATAATTTCTTCAAGCCTTGTATTCATCCAAAGCGTCCAGATACCTACCGTTTCACAACAAATTTCTCTCATATAATAGTGCTTCAAAATCTTTGAACACAATACACTTCTATAAGCTTCATCAAAGAACGGTGCTTTACTCGTAAATATCTTATTCCACGAACTTTCGATAATGTTGTCAACATCATCACTACCGCCACCTACTTTAAGCCCACTCTTGCTTTCACAAATGAACCTAACTTGTGTAGTATATTTACTCATTACCTGCACCTCCTATCGTATCAGCACCAGCGTCCTCTGGAATAGTATCATTGTCAACCTGCTGAAAATCTTCACGATAATTAACTTCAATATTAGTTCCAAACATAGTGTTAATCTTTTCAACAGCCTGTCTCCTACTTTCCAATCTACTATACCTACTAGCAATAGTACCACCTTGATTTCTTGTTACTTCATCAGTAATCAATCTTTCCTTTTTCTGAATGTTAATATTACTGATACCAAGATACGTCAACGCTTCATTCCATATCTGTGTCTTTAACTGATACAACTTATCACAAACATAAGGTGCGTCAGTTTTTAAAACTTTTAACGCATTTAAGTCCAAGTTTTTATCACCAAAAATAAATGGGGCGTTACCATCAAACTCTTTATAAAGGTTCAAAAGTGTCAATCTTTGTTTCTCTGTTCCTTGTACTAACACTGGTGTTTTCTGTGCATTGGCATTAACATCAATTATCCTGTCAAGATTATACAATCTTCTAGCAAACATTTTAACATCAAGAATACTATTTGTATGCAGATAATTGTTCCATATAATCACGCTGTTACTTTCTTTCAATAACTTCTGATAGTTATTATATCCAGAGTATGCTCTACGCAAAATCGGATTGCCATACACATCAAGCCTACCATTTGTGATACAGTCCAAACACAAGTCACCAAGTACATCATCTTTAAAGTACACCATACAACCAGTTTCAAAGAGGTGTAATTCAAGATACCTAGCGTCAACGCTATAAGGTAAATTCTTCCATTCAAACATGGAAATAGCCAACTCTGTTAGCCTATTAAGGTACTGCATATATGTCAGATTGTTTAGTGTAGCACTATCACCAAACATATCTGTAATACCACGCTTTCTACCCATAACTAATTCTCACCACCTTTACACTGTATTATCAAGATTATACTGTCCAACCTCTGAACCATTTTTCCAGAACGTAATACCATTATCATAGATACTACAAATTTTCTTCATATCGTCAGCAGGAACACTACCAGTAACAGTAGCACCGACTGTCTTTACATAGTTCCAATGAGGTCTGCTATTTCTGTTAGGTTTTTTAAGCCTATGTACGGCATAACCAAACATAGTGAAATACTCGTCAATCATTCTTGCGTATTCTTGACACACACTACACCGTCCACCGTAAAACTGTTGCTTACCATTAGCAACATTACCACCGCCATTATTAAGATTACCTTTACTAATATCAGCGGTAATAGAAGCTTGATAAAACTGTGACATAAGACCACTTACTTGACCTATAATACCTGCACCAATAACCGCATTAGGATTTGTACTATACGCACCTGCAATACCCATCTGACCTACACTAGCAATAGTATTAAGAGCAATAGGTACGCTATTTTGTGCCACCCATGCTTGATAAGCGTCTACATTCCAAGAACACATTGGATAGTTATTAAGCTGTAAACTCTCTGTATTCAAGCTAGTGTAACCACCTAACTCACTATAACCTGACACACCTTTATAACTACAAGGTCTAAGTATAGCAATTACTGGCTGTGTCACTGTTCCACTTATTTCAACAACTGGTGTACGATTTTCAAAGAACTCATACCGTAAACTTAATTCGCTACCACTTGCGTTGTCAATATGATAAAAGTTATACGGATAAGTATATAACTTTTTGTTCTTAGGTTTATAACCGTCAAGTGTATCATCAGTAGTGACAGCAGATAATGTAACAACATTCTTAGTAGCACTCTGCCCGTAACTCAACCTATGTGTATCTGGAATAGTGTCAGCAATAAACAGTTTAGGGAACATATACATACCAATAATAGCGTCAGGTTTTTGAACATACTCATTCACCTTATCATTGATACTTTGCACATCTGTACTATCATAAACCCATAATTGTGCTGAACCGTATATACCATCATATAATGTTCCATCAGTAGCGTCATTTGTATCAACAATAGCAACACAAACAACCATATCTGACATATGCGTTATTGGTTGGTAGTCATTAAAAACATACTCACCAGTTGCAACAGTTTCTGGTTCAATGTGCTCACCAATAGTATCAGTAACAGTATGCTCTCGTTCCACAAAGCAGTAGTCTGGTTCACAATCAAAGAACCACGTCTGCATAACATCAAGTTCAAAGTAAATCTCTGCACACTCATTGTTCACAAATTCAACCGCGGTTATAAACGCATAAAACCACTTATTTCCGTAAGCTGTGTTTTGGAACATCATGTAATTGCAATCATACAGATTGTCGGCTTTAATTCCAACCCTAGCCACACCACGTTTTACTCTTTGATAGGTGTAATTAGTTAGATTGTATTTCTGCAATCCAATAAAGTAATTGTACTGCGCTGTTGTGCTTGCAAAGTATATTGTGTGGTCATAGGTTGTATCAAGAGGAACATCTTTAAGCAACCTTATATTTGTTGTGGGTTGTATATACATACAATCACTCCTTTACACGGAACCTAAGTAGGCTTTAATATCTGCAAGTTCACTACTTGTAAGTTTATCAACATCTAACCCACCAAAGTACGCTGTTTTACCGGTTAATAGATTAACTATTGCTGCTTTAAGTTCACCTGCTGTTACATCAAGAGCAGAGCAAACTTTACCACGGTCTGTGTTATCTTTGATTGCACCCTTAACGTCATCTGCTGTAATATCAGAAGCATAACTTGTTTTTCTAATGTGTTCACCTACTGTTGGATAAACAGTTCCGTCTTTTCCTACATTATCAGCAGGATACATAGTTTCACTCATAATAGTCTCCTTTCTATTAAGGGTATACCAGAAAACTGATACACCCTTACAGTTAAAATTTTAACCCTTGTTAAGAGTAACAGTTGCGTCAACAGCAGTAGAACCGTTGATGTTAGTAGCCGCTGTGTAAGTAGTTCCGTTAATCTCTGCAACAAGTTTGATATTTGTTGCAAGCTGTGAAGTCGGAATAATAAGACCACCATATTTCTGAACAGCAATACCAGCAGTTGTAAGTTCTTCTGTCTGAATAAAGTTCACATTCTGAGGATTAAGAGCTGCTTCTTCAAATTCCGCACTGATAGTAAATACAGTAGCAACATCACTTTCATCTTTAGCGTCCACATGAACAGTAATAGTTGAAGGTAAAGTAACGTCAGCGGCAGAGGTAACAAATACAACAGCATTTGCGAACGGAGAATTTGACACCGTTTTCCATGTATGATAGAAGTAGTTCCAATACAAACCAGAACTAACATATTTCTCTGTGAATTTGTTGTTGTTGTCGTAAACCTGAAACCAGTTATCGTCCAAAATAACAGCCTTTACATTAGCCAACAGTGCTAACTCGTTTGTTGTTACTTCTTCGATACCGTCAGAATTTGCTCTGATAATATCAAAGCGTTCATTATCAAAATCAGTCCAGTTGTCAATGAGGAACAGCCTGCCCATGAAGTCAGCCTTATCCATATTGAACGCACTTGCAAGCACATTTACGTCAAACTGTGCATTGAACATAGCGTCCATGAAGATAACCTGTCTTTCTTTAGGCGTGTTAGTCTTAACTCCTGCTTCGTTGTACTCATTTGACATAAACGGTAACAGATTAGATGTACCTCTAAATTGTACAGCCGCTTCACTAAGGTCTGTACCTGCTCCAATAGAAGTAGGATACATTTTTCCGTGGCTGATTGCCTTAATAAGCAGGTACTTAAACAGAAGAAATTCGTCGTACTCTGCGGCGGTGTAAACAGAGTCTACAATCTTAGCGATAAGGTTCTGAACACCATCAATGCTAAGAAATGCCTGCCGTAAGTCCTCGTCCTGAATGGTAACAGGGTACATCGCTCTCCAGTTCATAACGTGGAAAGCTGAACGAACATCTGGGATAGTTCTCTGGAACTCACGTTTAGCCGCTTTTTCAACATTAAAGTCAACAGCTTTTGCGATAGATACGAAAATATCCTCGACAGTTTCTCCGTACTCAATATAACCTTTCTTGAGGATTGAGTAAGGGTTGTTAAAGGTTGCACTCTGTACACGCACGATTGCAATTCTGTTTACCAGAGCATTGATAAACTGGTTTGCAAATGCAGGTGTACCATAGATGATTTCTCCCACTTTGGGAATGTCATTGACAGTTGCAACTTCCGGTACGTTCTGCTGATAATCATAAGAAGCGTTCTGTCGGATTACGTTGAGAATGTCAATGGTTGACGCATTAAGCGTACTGTTTGCAATTCTTCTTGCCATGATTTAATCTTCCTTTCTTAATTGAATTTATTGCTAAACTGCCGTAAACAGTTCTGCAAACGTCTTAGGTTTTGATGTGTCATCAATTTTAGGCGGTGGAGGGTTATCCTCTGGACTGGAACTGTAAAAACGCTCTGTATACTTTCTGCGCCATTCTGCGTCATTCTCTTCGTATTTAGCTTTCCAGTCTGTTCCGTCTCCTTGTGCTTTTGTTTCTAAGTCAGATAGTGTGTCAACAATATCTTCAATGAATGTGATTGTTTCATCGTCAGTCTGTTCACCAATTCTGGCTTTAACTTCTGCAAGAATTTCTTCACCAGTTTTTACTGCCATAATGCTCTCCTTTCTATGAGATTTTTGTCCATTTTGTAGTGTCAAATAAGACGCTTAATCTTAATGAAAGAGGGTGATTAGGTGAAAGCATAATTACACCATCTTCTGTTACCATAATAGTAAACCCTTCTTCATGTTTATAAGTACCTGCTTTGAATGGCATACCTATTTCTCCTTTCTTATTAGTAATGGTATTTTATCCACATCCATATAGGCATTTTCTTTTTCCGTGTAGACGGTGTACCACCGCCACCACCGCCCGCTGAATAAAACCGATACATAAGTACAGCATTGTGTAACGCTTGTTGTCTTGATAAATAGTACATTGGTTCTGTTTCCCATTCGACTATTGAAGTGTCATTTGCGTGAGTTAAAATATACCCAAGTGCTTCATACGCAAATTCAATTCTTTCATCAAGACCAGGTACACCCGGTCTTTCCCAACAAGTGCAAAACGCTTCTGTTAATGAAGCAACATTAGTTGAACTAGATGTTATAAATTCTGTTAATGAAGATATTCCGTCAAATGTACCTACCCAATCGTCCTCTACAACTAAATATTGCATTTGCCCATTTGGACTTGTATCTTCATAACCATTTTCACTCAACCATGTTAATAATGCGTCACGTCTTGAACCGTCCCATTGAAATAAACCAAAAGCACCACCGCCTATTTGAGAAAGTGTAGGGTTTATGTGACTTTCTCTCCAAGCATTACCTGCTAAAGCTGCAATTACATAAGCACTTGCACCGTATCCAGTTGCACCACCGTCTCCGTATCTAAACAGTCTAGGAAAGGAACGTTCATAGTCTGGATTTCCGCCACTTGAACCTATACTAACTTGATTAGCAAGTGAAGCGTTATCTGTATGCGCTCCCATGAAAATGCCTTTACCACTTCCACCACGATAGCACATTTCTGTGTGCCCACTTGATAGTCCTATATCTCCTGCTAGGTATTCACCACTTGCGTCAACTTCTGTAAACCCTAAGCGCAAAAGTTCGGACGCTTCTGAATAAGTGGTAAAGGCATTACTGTTTGGTGCATAAGAGGGGGTTTCAAAACCACCTGCTAGTAACGCATAGTTTATAAATGAAGAACAATCGTAGTATGTTATACCGCCAACTGTTTGTGCGTTACGATATGATTGTGAATAACCAACATTAGGTGCATTACACGTTTCAATCGCCCATGAATATGCACGATTTATGTCTGGCATAGGTTACACTTATGCTAACATCTGGTTTACAAGTTTCTGAATAGCAGAATAGTCATAACCTGCGGCGGTAAGTTTCTGCTTTCTTGTATCACCATTTCCCCACTTGCCTGCAATTACTTCTCTTGCAATTTCTCCGTTAGATTTTAACTCTTTTCCAGACAAAATAGCGTTTACTTTTGCCTGTACAGTATTGTAATCATAACCTGCTTCTGTAAGAAGCTTTTTGCGGATATCTCCGTCACCCCATTTACCTACAATTACTTCCCTTGCAACTGTATCAACTGATACGTCTGGTGTAACTTCTGTGTTCTGTCCTGCGTATCTAAGGTGCACATCCCACCCACCAGAATACTCGTAATAATCTCTGATACAGATTTCCTTTCCAGTCTGGTCACCAGTTTTACCACCAGTTGTCGTTCCTTTTTCGTTGATTGAAGCGTGAGCAATCTGCGTATTGCTGATACTCATAACAACATGATGCTGTGTTTTAAGATGTACGTCTCCTGCCAACCACGGTGCTTTACAATCAACAAAACCTGATTTACGCAACTGTGCTTCCAGATTACCAGTCCATGAGTACGGTGACACATTAAAACCTGCTTCATGGAGTGCAGTCCCAACAAGAGAAGAACAGTCATAATCTGGTCCATTTCTATGCGTCTGGTCATAGCCATGTGTGTTATCGTTTGCGGTATCAATCATGAACTGAACCGCTTTCATAATGTTAGGCATAATTTAGTCCTCCTTTTTAATATCGGAAATGTGAAATAGTTCCATAAGTTTTTCTGGCAGAATGTCTGGGTTAATCTTGCAAATGTTTTCAAGTATGGATACCAATTCAGTTGTACACACATATAGAATAATAATAGGAAGAATTAACACTCCAAACTGAAAACCTATTCTAGTACCCTGTGTGTCAACTAACCAAGCTACAAAGTAACATAACATGAAGCCTACCTTTTTGAAAAGACCGTCACGCAATTTTGCTGATTGAATGTCTTTGTTTTTAACCGCTGTTACGATACCTGTAATAAGGTCTAAAGCATTGAAAACAAGTGCAATAATTATGGGGTAAATCTGTTCCATTCTTTTCACTCCTTTCTTTGTTCATTTATATTTATTATATCATATTACTAGACATATTGCAATAGGTATGTTATAATATAATAGGAAAGGAAGTGATTATAATATGAGTAAGTATTATGACGGTACTAAATTATTGTCTATGCTTGACATAAATGGGTGCAAACCAGAAATATATATGTGCACAACTAATCGTACTGGTGGTAAGACTACTTACTTTGGTAGATTATGTATAAATAGGTTCTTAGATAAGGGCGAAAAATTTGGTCTTATTTATAGGTATAATTATGAACTTGATGATGTTGTAGATAAGTTCTATAAAGACTTAGGAAGTTTGTTCTTTAGTGGGCATGAAATGACTAGCAAGCGTAGAGCAAGTGGTATATTCCATGAATTGTTCTTAGATGAAAAAAGTTGTGGCTATGCTTTGAGTCTTAATAGTGCAGACCAAATTAAAAAATATAGCCACTTATTTTCAGATATTATGCGTATGATATTTGATGAATTTCAGAGTGAAACTAATCATTATTGTAATGATGAAGTTAAGAAGTTACTTAGTGTTCATACTTCTATTGCTAGAGGACAAGGTGAACAGGTTAGATATGTTCCAGTTTATATGCTTAGTAATCCAGTAAGTATTATAAACCCGTACTACGTTGAAATGGGGATAAGTGCTAGGCTTAAAGACGATACTAAGTTCCTACGCGGAGACGGTTTTGTGCTTGAACAAGGTTTTATATCTAGTGCAAGTGAGGAACAGAAAAGTAGTGGATTTAATAGAGCTTTTGCAAAGAACGCTTATGTTGCTTATAGTAGTGAATGTGTTTATCTTAATGATAACAAAAGTTTTGTTGATAAGCCAGCCGGTAAGAACCGATATATTTGTACACTAAAATACAAAGGTACTGATTTTGGTTTAAGAGAATTTACAGAGGACGGTTTTATCTATTGTGATGATAAACCAGATGTTACATTTAAGACTAAAATAACAGTAACAACAGCAGACCATGAAGTGAACTATGTTATGTTAAAAAGAAATGACTTCTTTTTGTCAAACCTTAGATATTTATTTGAACGTGGTGCGTTCAGATTTAAGGATATGAGATGTAAAGAAGCGGTACTTAGTGCATTAAGTTACTAGGTTATCCACATTAGTATGTGGAAAGTGTTGATAACTTTTAGGTATCTTCTCATGTGTCCACCAATGAACGGGTAGGATAGCACACTTGAAATGATAGTGCCTACACCGCTTGTCGTTTTCGCTGAACGCTTTGTTTGGTACATGAGTTAAAGATATAAATAGAACAGCAGGGATACGAACTTAGTTCGCCCCTGCTTTTCTTATTCATTCCATTTCAATGAATGTTACATATTCTCCATTATCACCCGCAATACATTTACCATTTAACAATGCTTCAATCATTCTCGTGTCAAAATAGAATGTATCTGAACCCCACATATAACCATATTCATCTTTAGCTTGTCTTGTATTTTCAATTATCTTTACATTGTCCATTATTTTTCTCCTGTTGACCCAAAACCACCACGGTTTACTTCTGATAATTCTGTTACTTCAACAATGCCAACAGATGGTTGATGTTCAATAATTCTAAATTGGCATATTCTTGTGTTCTTAGGTATATTAATATTCCTAGTAGCATATGCAGGAAAATGCCATTCATCATTATTACCACAATATGTTTCATCAATAAGACCAACACTGTTTGCTTGAATTATACCATATTTCTTAAAGGTTGAACTTCTAGGTATAACTAATGCTTCATAGCCTTTAGGTAACACCATAGCAACTCCAAGTGGAATTAGTTTGAACTCTCCTGCTTCAAGTGTAACATCTTCTGCTATACGCAAGTCAATCCAATCTCCACCACTAAGAATTTCAATCTTATCCATACCCTCTTTTACATATTTAATGTTAATAGTTTTAACTTCCATAATTTCTCCTTTCTCGTTAATTGGTGTACACATATCTGTCCAGTATAATGCACAATCAGTACACCCTTTATAATATCCACATTCTTTACAATCACAATGTTCATATCCGTACTCAGGATATTCATTTGCTAAAGCATTTGGACAACTACCATTTACACAAATTACTCCAACATAATTAATACACCTAATAGTAATCACCTCATTTCATACGGTGTGTCAATAAGTAGGATACCGCCACGTATTCTCTTTGGTCTTAATTTTCCCGGCACTTTTAGTCCTACTCTAAAGTCACTAAGATTTCTCTTTATTGGTTTACCAGTTTCATTTTCAAATAAAAAATCTTTTTCATCTTCTGTCCAATTCTTAAACACATTTGTTGTTTTGTCTGTGTACCCTTTAATGTCAGCATTTCCGTCAAGTGACTTTTGAAATAAGTCTTTACATCGTTGTGGCATACCTGCACACTTGATGTTATTGTATGGTTTGTCTATTGGTTCACAATCTTCCTTAACAACGTGTTCAATATAAGTCTTTTGTCTTGTGAAAACTGCTATATCCCAACAGCTTTCAAGCTTCCAACAACAGAAGTCTTTATCATGTACCTTAATACCAACAATCTCATTAGGTTCAAGGTCACAATGTATGCTATCTGTATCTGCATATATAAAACCTCTTTTGTTTTTACCATGATAGTTCTTCTGTGCGGCTCTAATTGTGAAGTTTCTTGCGTAACTTGTTATAGCTGAACCAACAGGTATATAACCCGGCTTTTTGTCTGCTTGTGCAACAGGTAAAAAGCCTATGGTTTTATCCTCTTTGACATAAGCAAGCTTGAAACTACTGTCCATACTACTTGCCATTTTACCATACAAATTGTTAAGGAACAACTTTGCCAACTCACGCAAAGCACCTTTGCTTTCCAATTTGATTTTCTTGTACTTATCAATGTACTCGTCAAAGATACCTATTTCACTATAAAACCAACAACCATCTAATATCTCAAAGTCAACAAGTTCGTAGTGTTCTTTCAATAACTCATAGTCAGTCATTGTTAAAACTAACTCTACTCTAGTGTCGTGAATGTTACCGTCTTTATCAGTATAATGTGTGTAATATTCTCCTGTTCTTTTGTCATACACATCAGACGTTTCAAGTGCTTCTGTACCTTTGTACAGTAATGACGATTTTATTTGTATAAATGGTAACTTATCTGGTTTAATATAGAACCTTGTCTTAACTCTAACAAAGTAATACTTATCTTCATCAAGTGCAACGTCTGGAATAAAATTCCCTTTCCAAAATCGTGGTACACCAATGGGATACCTATTTCCACTTTCACTACTCATCATACTAGGGTACAAAGAATTAACATCTGCTGTAGTTCCATTTGTAAATATCTTGTTCTCTTTACCCTTTACTAGATAGCACCATCCGCCCCTATATGATTTACGGATATACTCTCCTGCGTTTGGGTATCTGTGTTCTTTTTCGTCAATCGTCATAGCGTACACATCTGGAAACATTTCATTGTAATCAAGATAGTTCTTTGTTGAGGACTTACATATTGACTTATATTCTTCCAAACAACATGAACCTATTGTCAATTTGTTGTGCCCTTGTTGGAACATTATTTCTAACGCTTCTTTAACTACAAGAACGTCATTAGCTATGTACTTTCTTTCTTCGTCTGTTATAGTACAACCTGCATACCTAAAACCAGTGTACTCCATATCAAGTTTCTTGTGCTTCGTGCCAAAACTTTCTCCGATACGTTTTACACTGAATGGTAGTAGTTTTAACGAGTCTCTTATCTCAATAAAGTGATCGTTGACTTTTATGATAATGCTGTACCACATACCTTTATCAGATATGCTATACTTGAATGATTTATTTTCCATGTATTTTTCTGGTAGCCATTCTACATCATTTTCGTTTTCTCCTACCTTTTTATATGCTTGCTTAAAACCCTTATCAACTAACAAATACGATAACCAAAATGCACCATCAAATTTCAAGTTATGGTAGTACGCTACTATGTTGCATTTCTGTGCTAGAAAATAATCGAATTGTTCTCCAATGCTATGAAATATATTTACATCTTCTGTGAACAATTCAACGGACGCACTAGCCCATACTTCTGTGTTTACCTGTCCTTTGTAAACGGTTGTCTCAAAATCACACATGAAGTAACGATACTTTTTTACTCTCATAGTGGACTACTAAAATCTTCTTCCTGTTCCATTGCGTCCATCATTTCAGCCTTAAACAGTGGTCCTGCTTCTGGTAAATAGTTTAACATTTCAGACATATACTGTGTTAGCTTATCTTGTGAATAAACTATCTGATAGTTTACAATCAAACCTGCTTCTGCACCATCGTTTAACATTATTGCTACATCATGTGCGTCATTTGTTGCTAATATTCTGTCCAACCATGAAAGTAATAAATTACTAGCGTGTTCATTAAACATTCTCACATGAGCCTTAAAACCACTGATAACAACAGCGTCAAAAAATGATACATCTTCTGAAATATTTTCTGGTGGAATAAAACCAGGTGTATTGGTTGGTTCTTGTACTGGCTCTGTTAGTCTGTATTTTCTAGTTTCTGCCGCTTTTTTTGCTCTCAAAGAGCGTTCCAGCTTTACACCCTCTGCTCCCGGTACTATTTCTCCTTCTGTTGCTAAACCACCGTATACCGCTTTTTGGTACAACTTATCAGGTGTTAATTTTACAAGCTTTCGTACACTTGCTTGTGTTACACGTTTAGGTCTTTGTGGTAACACATTTTCACTAAATTGATACCCGCGTTTTTCTGCTCTACTTATAAACTGTTTGATACGTTTGACTTGTTTAGAGTAGGCACGTTCCGCAGGCGTTTGTTTGCGTCTTTTTGCCATAGCATTCACCCCTATAAATGAAATAGGAGAGACACTCTAGTATGGTACTAAGAGTGCCTCCCCCATTTATTAACTGTTACACTCTGAACTTATGCAAGTCTTTCAACGTCCAGTACGCAGTTAATGTAATCACGATTGGCTTTGGTTTTACCAGAAGTCTTGATAACAGTGAACGGCTTACCTTTCATAATGTTTGAAATATCATTGATACTTCTCTTGAACGTAGCCGACTGGCAACTGTATACCTGCTTTTCCGGTGTAATGATTGACATTACTTCGACAACCTCACCGCTGTCCTCTTTAACGTCCTCAAACATCAGAACTCCGTCAACTGTAATGTGTTCTCCGTCCTCAACATCTTTCATTGAAACGATTGACGGTGCGATAGTCATAAGGTACTGCTCTACTTCATTGAACTCTCTGCTCATTTCTTTAATGTTAATCATGGTATTGTTCTCCTTTTAATTAAATATTTTGTTGTGTTTGCTGTTTTTAGGTTTTACACGCTTCTGTGTTATTCGTTGTCTGCTTCTTCGTCACTGTTTGCACCTTTTCTAGGCGGAAGCACTTTTGCATACTGGATAAATTCCTGCTCTGTCATTCCGTACAGAGTTTCGATTTCTTCCTTGTCTACAATGTGTACCGCTTTGAGTGTCTCAGTTTCAAGCAACGGACGAACTTTCTTCATCAGCGCTTCATCGTCCTTGTAAGTGCGGGGTACTGTAACAACCTTGTTACACGGTTCGCCTGCCTGTACGTCCAGACACATTACGTTTGCTTTTGTTGCTACGATTGTTCTTGTTACCATAGGTACTCTTGCCATAATTTTGTTCTCCTTTCTGGCTTTGTTTTGTTTATAGTTTAGGTACATTAGTGTACCAGTGGACTGGGCAGGATTTGAACCTGCGATACCCAGTGTGCATGACCTCGTAATGGTTAAACCATTTACGCATGATTGATACATCTGTTCAATCGGAGACTTACCTCTTGTCTACCAGTCCAAGGGGTGAGGGTGCACCAGTTTCCAGATACACCGCTCTGACAACGTAACTGTAATTTATCTTTGCTACTCTTTTATTGTAGCATATTGTACTTGAAAAGTCAACACTTTCTTAGCATTATTTTAAGTAAAAATGCTTTGATAGAATATATTTCTTGTACTGTTTAACAATAACATCTGCTACAATTCTACTTGATAAACCTGTTGACATTTGTACAGCTAAATTATTAATAGTGTAATGCCACGTCCAACAACCTACTGGTTTAATGTCAACAATTAGTCTATCTTCTATAATGTGTACATATAAGTCACCTTTTATACGCTGTTTTAACTGTTTTTTGAGTGCTTTTGTAAAAATTCTTTCCATGATAACATTCTCCTTTTCTATTCTCTTTATTTTGTTGTCAAGGTGCGTGTGTACGTTTGTACACTAAAGGGTGTATAGTGTCGAAACTATAATCGTGCCTGCCACGCACCCTAGTTTTGGTACTTTCGTTAAATTTTTAACAATGATTTAATTTTCAGATTTCATTTTCGCTTCTTTCTCTTTCTCCTTTTTTAAGCGGTTGTATACGATATACCACGCTTTTCCTAGTTCATCGTCTGAACCTAGTTGTTCACTAAGATTGAATAGTTTTGTCTCTACTTCTTGTAAATCTTCAACAAGTATTTCTTGTTCATTTATTAATAGCATAATATCACTCCTTTATTTAGGTACTAGGGTTGCCCCTAGTCCTGTTCTTTATTTACTGTGCGTGGCGGTAATACTTTTGCGAGTCTTATAAAATCTTCCTCATCCATGCCGAGTAATACCTCTTTGCAAGTCTGTTCTTCAATGTGTACAAGTTTAAGTGTGTCAGTCTGAAAAATCTTCTGAAGCTTTTTAAGCAAATCTTCATTGGTGTATTTTCCGCCAATATCATAAGTGCGTACTTGTACCTCTGCTGTTGTGACGTCAAGCGTCATAACCTGTGCTGTTGTCTGTTCTACTGTCCTTGTTACCATTCTCTTTCTTGCCATAATTTTTGTTCTCCTTTTCTGTTTGATTATATCTCACCCTTGTTTGGGTGGAATGGTACGCAAGGAATTGAACCTTGTTTGTGACCTACTCACCGTACCCTATATGTTATTTATCGAATACTACCAGATAACTATTTTTTGACGTTTCTAATCTCATTCCATCTGGTGTAAACCACGAACAAGTAAAGCAAAAAGTGTTATGTGAACAAATTGAAAACTGCTCTGCACCCTCTGTATTACAGTATTCATTATAGCATTTATCCCATGCTTCCTGCTTTGCGTCACTCCATGTATTGTATACTTGATTCAAGAAAATACCGTCCCAATTTTGTCCTATTGCTACTAACCTTTTTCCTAGCGCTGTACTTGCTTTAATTACTTTCATTTTTGTTTACCTACCTTTCTCTATCCGTAGTTGTAAAGGTTAATGCTACGTTAGCGTTACCCAGTATCACCGCGTGGAGGTGTAGCTTGATACCATGCGATTATTTATACGATATCGCAAAACGCTTTACCTACACTATTCACATTATGGCAGGACATTAATTCAGAGTTTGCGTGATTGCTCTGTTCATGCGAGTATGCCGTTTAATCTAGGTGCTCTCGCCACACCTAGAGGGTTTACCTATCCATATGTTACCCACAAATTTTGACTTTTTATAGCAGGTGTCGTTCTGCTAAGGTTTGGTGTATTTTCCCTTACCTTGTAACTATATTATAGCATATCTGGTTCGGTTTG
>ERZ838827.1470-NODE-1470-length-17548-cov-4.236495_pt1 | contig 17548 bp, 10 predicted proteins | sample MGYA00519881_ERZ838827 | MGnify/ENA primary metagenome ERZ838827 (study PRJEB31850, sample SAMEA3708842) | human gut metagenome | biome: human gut; feature: human-associated habitat; material: faeces | place: China | collected 2014 ...
TGATGCATTGTTGGTAAAGAATGAACTACAGGGATTGTCTGATGTATATCCGAATGTGGGTGTTACAATCGAAGGTAATTTACCCGTATCATTGCGAGAGGCTGCTGATTTGATAAAGAAAATAGCTGTAAGCGAAGGTATCGATATGGATGTGGATAAAAAAATAGAGAAACTTTGGACTGAGTTCCAATGGGGAAATGTTGATTGGACGGAAAATGTCTCTCGTGCGAAAATGGCTTTATTGATTGATAAGATTTTGGATCCATTCAATAAAAAACAAGTTGATGTTTATGGTAATTATATTGGACAGAAAACTTGAAGAGATATCTGAATAAAGAATATGAAAGACATTAAAAGTATACTTCTTGTTCTTATGTTATTAGTGTGTGCTTGCGGGTGCAAACAGATTCAAGAAGAAGAGAATAAGCAAAGAGACTATGTGGCTTTGGTTGATCCGTTGATTGGTTCAGGAGGACATGGACACGTTTTTGTAGGAGCTTCTGTCCCCCATGGTATGGTACAATTGGGCCCCAATAACTTATCTAAGGGTTGGGATTGGTGTTCTGGTTATCATGATTCAGACTCTACTATTATTGGATTTGCTCATACGCACTTGAGCGGAACCGGAATTGCTGATTTAGGTGATATTATATTTATGCCTGTACATGGAGTAAATGGTAATGTGGATATGTTGTATCCTAAGGATTATGTCTCTTCTTTCTCCAAAAAAGCACAATATGTAACTCCTGGTTATTATTCCGTCTCTTTGGAAAAATATGGTATTTCAGCAAAGTTGACAGCAACGGAAAGAGTTGGTTATCATAGTTATGTTTATCCGGATTCAGTAGAGGCGCAGCTGGTTGTTGACTTGGATGAAAGTGTACAATCATTAATGATGCGTAAAGGAACCTTGAAAGCTGAATTAGTGCAATTGAATGATACGGCAATTTCGGGTTATCGCATTTCAGATGAATGGGCTATGGATCATCGGGTCTTTTTTAATACAGTATTTTCTGCTCCTATACGTGATTTTAAACTTTATCAGAAAGATAAAGCCGTTAGAGGACTTTTAAATTTTGGTTGTCTTGATGAGCCTTTGGTGGTGAAAACAGGTATTTCATACACATCGGAAGATGGAGCTGCGTTGAATTTGGCAAAAGAGTCAAACAATAAAGATTTTGATGCAGTGCAGGCCAAAGCTTATGCCAAGTGGAACCAATGTTTAGGGACAATTTATTTTCATGCGGAGGATGATGCAGAGAAGATATTCTATACAGCCTTGTATCATACGATGATTTCACCTTCAATATTTGCTGATGTTGATGGAAAATATCGAGGGGCAGATAGCAAGATACATAAGGCCGTTCCGGGCTTTACTCCGTATACTATATTCTCTTTATGGGATACTTATCGGGCTGTACAACCTTTGAATACATTGATAGATGGTAAGGTTGCTGATTATGTGAATTCTTTATTGGATATTTATGATTGTCAAGGTACATTGCCTGTGTGGCATTTGGCTGGTAATGAAACTAGTTGCATGGTGGGTGTTCATTCCATCCCTATCATTGTAGATGCTTGTTTGAAAAACATTCAAGGTATAGACAAGGAGCGTGCATTCAAGGCTGTTCGGAGTATAGAACAGATGAATGAAAATGGTTTGGACTATGTACGCAATCAAGGATTTATTCCAGCTGATAAAGTTTCTTGGTCTGTTGCTAGGGGGTTGGAGTATGCTGTTGATGATTATGCTGTTGCTATGTTGGCTAAGGATTTGAATAAGGAAGAAGATTACCGATTATTTTTAAAGCGTTCGAAGTACTATACACATTATTTTGATGCTTCATTGGGATTTATGCGTGGTAAATTATCAGATGGTAATTGGCGAATGAATTTCGATCCTTTTCATAGTGTGCACTTGGAAGATGATTATGTGGAAGGAAATGCGTGGCAGTATACTTGGCTTGTTCCTCACGACCCAGAAGGTTTGATTCAACTTTTTGGTGGGAAAGAACGCTTTGTTTCAAAATTGGATAGTTTGTTTACGGTAAGTTCAGAATTGAATGAAGGCGCCTCCATTGATATATCAGGTTTGATAGGGCAATATGCTCATGGAAATGAGCCTAGTCATCACATCCTATATTTGTATGCATATGTGGGAGAAAATGAGAAAATGGCTCGTTTGCTTCGTCAAGTGTATAACAATTTTTATTCAACTCAACCGGATGGGCTGATTGGAAATGAAGATTGTGGCCAAATGTCAGCTTGGTATATTTTCTCTGCATTAGGTTTTTATCCGGTTAATCCTGTTGATGGGACTTTTGTCTTTGGAACTCCATTATGTAATGAGGCAACGTTGAAGTTGGTGAATGGCAAGGAATTGAAAATTAAAGTAAAAAACAACTCCAATGAAAATATCTATATCCAATCTGTTAAATTGAATGGAGTAGAGGTTGACTCTTCTGCCATATCTTATCAAGAGATTATGAATGGAGGAGTCTTGGAATATGAGATGGGAAAAAACAATTAATCTATTACTAAATCAAAATTAATTAATCAATTATGAAAAAAATCCTGTTTTTACTATGTTTGTTGGGGGCTGTCTGTATGCAAGCACAGAATCTAACGGTAAAAGGAGTGGTTTCGGATGATATGGATGTATTACCCGGTGTTACAATTGTTATTGCTGGTACCGATAAAGGTACAGTGACGGACATTGATGGAAAATATTCTATTGATGTGCCTAAAGGAAGTAAACTTATATTCTCTTATGTTGGGTACCGTTCTCAAACGGTTACTGCTAATCAGAGTAGATTGGACATTAGATTGTCTGTAGATGCTATTCAACTGGAAGAAGCGGTGGTTGTAGGTTATGCTAAGCAGAAAAAAGCAACTTTGACGGGAGCAGTTTCTTCTGTAAGTTCTGAGACTTTGACTAAGAGAAATGTAGCTTCTTTGTCAACGGCTCTTCAAGGAGCGATGCCTGGTGTTACAATCCAACAGACTTCAGGACAGCCGGGAGCAGACGGATCTACAATTCGTGTTCGTGGTATAGGTTCTATTAATTCTAATCAGGATCCTTTGGTATTGGTGGACGGCATTGAAACGGATATAAATCAAGTAGATCCTAATACGGTTGAATCTATATCGGTATTGAAAGATGCGGCTTCTGCTTCTATTTATGGTTCGCGTGCATCGAATGGTGTTATCTTGATTACAACTAAAAGAGGAAAAGAAGGAAAGGTTACTACTACTTATAGTGGATATGTAACGATTCAACGTCCTACTAATATGCCCGAGCCTGTTGCAGCTTGGGAATATTTGCAGGCAGAATTGAATTCTTGGGATAATGCTGGTATGACGGTGACAGAGACTCAGAGAGCTCAACAATTAAAATTGATTGAGGAACAGCGTACTTTGCGTCCAGATAATTGGAACCGATATGATACAAATTGGAAGGAAGAAACCATTAGTGATTATTCATTGATGCATAATCATAATGTCACAGTAAGTGGTGGTAGTGAAAACTTGTCTTTCTTTGGTTCTGGTTCTTATATGTATCAAGATGGTTTGATCCCTAATGATAATTATGATAGAACCAATTTGAGATTGAATGCTGATGCTAAGATTTTACCTTGGGCTAAGTTGGGCTTGGAGACTAATTTGCGCCAATCTAATTTGTCGAACCCGGGAATGGGAAGTCCTAAATCAATTATCAATCAGGCTTTATATATGTTGCCGACTATTTCAGCAGCAAAAGAGTTGGATGGTAATTGGGGATATGGAAAAAATGGTCTGAATCCGACTGCTATGGCCAATGATAGTGGAGAAAAACGAACTACGTCAACTGAAGCGTTGGTTAATGGAACTTTGACATTGACTCCTATAAAAGGACTGGATATAATAGGTCAATATTCTCGTAGACAAGTGACGAATCGTGGTCGTAGTTTAATCACTCCTTATACAACGTCTTTGAAAGGACAAGTTTTGGGAAATTATCCGGCACAGGATGGACTTACAGAATCTTGGAATCAAACAATTCGGAATTATTATCGAGCTCAAGCTTCTTATGAGAGGACAATAAAAGAGCACTATGCTAAGTTATTAGTTGGTTTCCAAGCAGAAGATAGTGAATATACCTCATTCTCTGGAGGAAAGAAGGGTTTTGATTTAGGACAGAATTATCTGGATAATGGTGATGGATCTACAGCTACATCTAGTGGAGGAGCTAATTCGTGGGCTATGATGTCATGGTATGCTCGTTTAAATTATAATTATAAGCAGCGTTATTTATTGGAGATCAATGGGCGTTATGATGGTTCTTCTCGCTTTACGCCTGATAACCGTTGGGGCTTCTTCCCATCTGTATCGGCTGGTTGGGTTATCTCCCAAGAAAACTTTATGGAAAAAGCGAACGATATTGTTGATATTTTGAAATTAAGGGTTTCATACGGTCTATTAGGAAACCAAAATATTGGTAATTATCCTTATGCTTCTACAATAAATCCAGGTTATGGTTACTATTTGGGTGACAATAAAGAATTGACTCCGGGAGTAGCTCAGATTGCATTGTCTAATGCAGATATTACTTGGGAAAAATCAAAGCAATTTGATTTAGGTATGGATTTGAGCATGTGGAACGGTTTGTTGACAGTTACCGCAGATTATTATATTAAGAATGTATATGATATGCTAATGAAATTCCCTGTGCCGTATTATGCTGGTATGAAACCAGCATATTCAAATGCAGGTGATATGTCCAATAAAGGATGGGAAATTAGTATTGGACACAGAAATAAGATTAATGATTTTACTTATGGAGTTACATTTACACTTAATGATAATCGTAATAAAATTACGGATTTGAATGGCTTGAATTCGCAGGATAAAACATTGGTAGAAGGTTATCCTAATCAAGGTATATGGGGATATTTGACTGACGGATATTATAAAGATTGGGATGATGTTGCAAATTCGCCTAAATTGAGTAATGCTGCACGTCCAGGTTTTGTGAAATATAAAAAAGTATATAAGGGCGAGGATACTGATCCTATGTTGATAGATTCGCGTGATATGGTTTATTTAGGTGACCCATTTCCTCATTTTGAGTATGGATTGACATTAAATGCAGGTTGGAAGAATTTTGATTTAACAGTTTTCTTTCAAGGTGTTGGACAACGTTCTGCTTATATGAGTGGAATAGGTTTGAAGCCATTTGCCAATGGAGCAAATCTTTTTAGACATCAGTTGGATTCATGGACGCCGGAAAATCAGAATGCCGAGTATCCTATTCTTGTGCCAGAGGCAAATTCTTCAGATAATTACGTGAAATCAGACAAATGGGTACGTGATGCTTCTTATTGTCGTTTAAAAAACTTGGTTATAGGTTACACATTGCCTTCTGCTGTTGCTAGTAAATTGAAGATTGCTAGTTTAAGGCTATATGTTAGCGGACAGAATTTATTTACGATAAGTGATTTTTATAGTGGTTATGACCCTGAAGCCTCTTATAGTGGAACTCAGGGAGGTGAATTCTATCCTATTATGCAAACTTTTACATTTGGCTTAGATTTAAAATTTTAAAATAGAAAATAGTATATGCAAAATATATTGAATGTCAAAGCTTTTTTTGCTTTGTTTTTAGTGACTTTTTCTTTTACAAGTTGTAGCGATTATTTAGATCGTGAGCCTATGAGCGAATATTTGTCTTCAGATTTTTATAATAATGAAGGAGCTATAAAACAAGGTGCAACAGCTTGTTATGCTTTGTTAAAGATGGATCATACGAATGGGAGTAGCAGTAATATTCCTTTGTCTATATTATGGGATATGTATACTCCTTTTGGAATAGAACGTGCTGATAATAGTTCTATGGGAGTGGGAAATATAGATTCTCGTACAAATTTTACTCCAGAATTTATTTGGGCTACCCTTTACACTTCTGTAGCAAGATGTAATTCTGTACTTGATGGAGCGGCTCCTTTTTATAATACTTTGTCTGATAAGGCTAAAGTTTATTTGGCAGAAATTAAAGTTTTGAGAGCTCATTATAACATGCAGTTAGTTTCATTGTGGGGTGATATACCTTATTTTGAAACATCGGTTACTGCTGAACAACTCAAGAATATGACTCGTACTCCATGGAGAGAAGTTGTAGATAAGATTATGATTGATTTGGAGGAAGCAGCATCAATTTTGCCTTGGGAGGCGTCTGAGTGGGGACGTGTTGATAAGTCTGTTGCTTTGGGCTTGAAAGCCCGTATGGGACTTTATGCAGGTTCTTGGTGTAAATTTGGTTTTGGTCGTGATGCTGTGAAAGATGAAGCGCAAGCTGAAATCTATTTTAAAGAATCTGCTGCCGCAGCCAAAAGAGTGATAAATGAGAGTGGGCGTGATCTAGCTATAAATTATAAGGACTTATTTACTCGTACTGGACAGATGAAGTCTGATGTTAAGAAAGAGAGTATGTTGTTTATGATGTTCTCTGATTTCGGTGATAAAAGCTATCATTATATGTCATTGGGAGAGCAATGTCGTATGATTGGGCAGAGTGGCCGTTTTCCTACTCAGCAATTGGTAGATACTTATGAAATGAAGAATGGTAAACGTATTGATGAGGTCGGTTCGGGCTATGACCCTAAGAAACCTTTTATCAGTAGGGACCCTCGTTTGAAAGAGACTGTTTATACTCATCATGATACGATTATTGGTAATACAGGTTCGAATAAGATGAAATTCTTGATGGAGCTATTTAATCCTCAGACTAAATCGTGGGATGAAACCGGTGCAGAGAAAATGGTTGCTAATTTGGATTATGAGGGATCTGTTGCTCAATATGGTTATGTATTTAGCGGAGTAGGATTTGCATGGAAAAAATACAACCATTTTGATGACGAAGCTTCTGCGACTCCTACCTATAACATTCATCTGATGCGTTTTGCTGAAGTGCTGCTGACTTATGCAGAAGCTAAAATTGAATTGAATGAATTGGATGCTACAGTATTTAACGCAATTGATCGAGTTCGTGCTCGTGTAGGTATGCCTGGCATCCTGACAGTTGATCCTACTCGTGAAAACAGTCAGGCTAAGATGCGTCAAATTGTACGTCGTGAAAGAAAGGTAGAGTTGGCAAAAGAGGCTTTAATGCTGTTTGATATGCGTCGTTGGCGTACAGGTGCTTTGCAAAACGCAGAACCTACATATGGTTATCCTTTGCCGGTAGGTGTCGATGCTTCTAAGGGGATATATCCTGACGGATATGAGCAGGCAACTTCTGACATGGTGCCTTCTTATGGTGAACCTGGCTCAGAAAGAGATTTGAATGACATAGCCAGCTATGCTAAGTTTGCAGCTAAATTGCGTATGCGTGATAAAGACCGTACTTGGGAGGATAAATTCTATTTATGGGCTATTCCGCAAACGGAGCGTAACAAGTGCCCGTGGCTGACACAGAACTTAGGCTATGGCGAGTAATTCTTTGGAAAGAATTATAATATGATAGTTAGTATGAAAAAATTGATTTGTTACATAGCATTTATTGCATTTGCTTCTTTTGTGTGTGCGCAACAAAAAGTGACTATTGAAGCTCCAAGTCCCGACCCTACATTGGTAGTAAGAGGACCAGAAAAGGAAATACGCTTTGTAGACCAGCCATTTTGGGAGAAGGTAAGTAACTGTCTTTATTTGTTCTCGGATGCATTCAACTCGAAAATTCAGTCTGATCGTACGGTGTATACGGCTTTGCAGATTGATAAGAATATGCGTGTAACAGCTATTGTAAATGGAGGGGTGGATAAAAACATTCGCCCTTCCTATACTCAAAAGCTGGAGATAGCTGTGCCTGCGGGAGGATTTGTCTTGTTGGCATCAGACGACGACTACACTTTTGCCGGGTGGAAAAAATTTGTTGCTGAAAATTTCAGGATTGGAGACCTTGTAAAATTGCGTATTGACGGTGAGATAGTCTCTTTGAAGCAGGTTATTGCAGCAAAAGAAGGAAAGACACTGCCTACGATTGAACTGAAGGATGACTATATGCAAACTGTAACAGGAAAATCGGTAGAGGTCAAGGGTATTGTGACTTCTTACAATAAGAAAGAGGGGCATCGGTTGTTCTTGAAGCAAGGTGATTCTTCGATTGTATTACCCGTCAGTAGAAATGGAGAGTTTAAGGCTAATTTGGACTTGAAGCAAGGTACCAATTATTTTGATTTGCTCTTGATGCAGGATGGGGTTGAGGTAGGTAAACAGTCTTTGACCTTTTATGTGAAAAGTCAGCAGGATGACCAAAAAGAGCGTGTGATGTGGGTAGAACAATTTCCAAATGCTAAGGTACTTGTGAACAGGGAAGCTGTTTCTGCCATGATAAAAAACGTAAAGTCAGCCGATTTTACAGCCATTGGTCTGGATGTTAAGGGGCCGGAAGGTTATGTCTCTTATCGGAAAAATGATCTTTCCCATTGTCCTTATTATACGGCAACTTCCAATCCGAAGAAGAAAGTGGAAGATACCGGATTTGATTTGCTTCAAACTGTTTTGGAAGAAGCCCATGCAGCAGGCATTAAAGTGTATGTTAGTTTCAATTTCTTTACGGAAGGTAATATAACAACTCATGACTCTGCAATATTAGGACAGCATAAAGATTGGGAAGAAATTGTACAACGTCCTGAAGATAAAGGAAAATTGCTGAAAATAACAGAGAGTACGCGTGGTAAAGAGGCTGCAGAAGGTAAACTTGTTGCTTTGGCTTTTGTGAATCCTTCTAATAAGGAGGTACAGGACTATCAGTTGCTTCGCGTGGAAGAGGTTCTTAAAAATTACAATGTGGATGGCATTGTATTAGACCGTTGCCGTTATGATAATTTATATGCTGATTTTAGTTATGCATCTCGCAATGCTTTTGAAGATTATCTCGCAGCGCAGGGCAAACGATTGGATAATTTTCCTGCTGATGCTTTTCGTATCGATTCGTTGGGGACAATGGTGAAGGGAAAGTATTTTAAAGAATGGATAACTTTTCGTTCTCAGATAATCTCTGATTTTACTGGGCGTGTTAGAAATTTGGTGGATTTGTATAAAAACAAAAAGAATCCGAATTTGAAGATGGCTGCTTATGTGGGATCATGGTATGAGGTTTATTATCAGAATGGAGTGAATTGGGCCAGTCGTTCTTTCTCGTATAATTCACGTTTGGGATTTCCAGAGAGTGTGATTTATGGCGAGGAATATAACAAGACCAGTTATTTGAAATATTTGGATTTTCTGATGATAGGTACTTATTATAAAACGGCTAAAGAGGTGAATCGTTATATCACTTTAGGCAATATATTGACATGTGGTGAATGTCCTATATTAGGATCTATTAGTCTACCGGATTTGAAAGTTCCTAATCAGGGAAGAGTGTTGGGGGCTTCGCTTAAGAATTCTGCTGGATTGATGATTTTTGATTATTGCTATGTGGATTGGGCTAATTTTTTCGAACAGATGAGAATCGCTTATTCCATTATGAATAAATAATGTATAAAACGAAGAATTATAATGAAAAATACTTTGATTAAATTGAATGGGGCATTGCTCTTTATAGCATTGTTCTTTACAACAATGTTTGTGTCATGTTCTGACGATGATGATAATCGTTCTTTTGAAACAGCACGTATTGTGGGAGTTAAGATTGATAGTAAGTTGTTTACTCCTTCTGTTATAACAGAAACGGAAACTGTGGTTGAGGTACCTGCCGGTAAGGATTTGTCAAACTCTAAGTTACAGGTATTGGTGGCTAATGGTGAACTTCAGAATTTTGTGAATGAAGTGGAATATGATTGTAGGAAGCCTCTCCCGATTAAAATCAAGGGTTATGATGGTACGGTTGTTCAAACAGATTTATGTATTAAGTCAGCTCCGAAGTTGCTGTCGTTGGTGGTGAAAGGATTGACTATTGCAGCAGAAGATATTCATGAAAGTGCATCTCGAATAATTGTTCAGGTTCCTGAGGGTACAGATTTGATGGCTTTAGAGGTTACACTTGAATTTGCAAACGGTACATTGCAGGATTTTCAAAATGGAGTTGCTAAGGATTATACCAATCCATGTAATTTTTCTTTGTTGGGAGTTGATGAGAAAACTGTGTATCCGTATGAGTTGATACTTACTACTGGACCGGTTGGCCCAGCGTCTATTGATGCTATTATTGTAAATGGAGTAGAATCTGATTCTCTTGTGGTAGAAAATAATGTGTTGACTCCTTATATTCCGGCATTAATGAACTTTTCTTCTGTAGATGTAGAATTGAAAGTTGGATTTGGTAACATAGTTGAAGAGGGCTTTACCGGCAAAGGTTTGAATTTGATGACTGGTGCTAATGTTGTTACAGTGACTGGAACAAACGGAATTGCAACGGAATTTGTGATAGGTGTACCACAGCTTTCTTTTGAGCCTCTTTGGACAAAATCTTATTCGGAATTAGGCTTTGGAGCCAATGACTTGTGTGCTGTTGGTTTTAGCGATCAATATTTATTGGCTGGCAATTACACTTCAGTTACCAAAACTCCTGTATACTATACTTTCAATGGTGAACAAGCCGGGCAGCTGTCTGCAGAAGGTGTGAATCCTACAGGTTATGGATTCCGTAAATTTGCAACAGATGAGCAAGGGAAGGTTTTGGCTTTGTCTCTTGGTATGAGCGGTGGAGAACAATGGATTTATAAATGGGATAACGTTGCAGGTAAGGGAAGTGAGTATATTTCATTCTCTAAGGCAAGTTTGGGGGTTGATTATAATCCTCGTGCTGCCGGTATTAATGTTACAGGTTCGTTGGATGGTGATGCCACAATCGTATTGACTATTGCCCAAAAGACAGATGTTTTTGTATGGACAGTTTCAGGCGGTGTATTGAACTCTACTCCAAAAAAATATTCTTTCCCGATTTCAGGAACAAGTTATTATTGGAGTATATGCGCTATGCCTATGGGTAAGAAGGGATATCTTGGTTTTGCAGCAACAGCAAAAATGGACAATTCGGGTGTAATATGTTTGAGTGACATGATGAGCGAAACTCAACGCTTCTCAGGAATGTCAACCACGGATGGAAAGACTATATCTTACAACGGACGTGATTATTTGGCATTTGTTTCCCATAATAATAACAAAGGTACGATGTGGATTTGTGATATAACAGATGGTCAGCTGGATTCTTATAAGCATCCTATTTTCAAGCGTACAATGAAGGTAGAAGGTGGAAATGATAATGCCACGATGGATGCTGATATGGTAGTTATTGATGGTAAGTTGTATGTGGCTTTTGCTTGTACGAACTTAGGATTGTATCTTTATGAATTTGAATAAAACTGTTTTTTAGCGAATGAATAATGAGGGTGTGTCAGGCGAAAAAAGCATCGTGATGCACCCTTATTTTTAATAAATCAGACTGATTATGAATATGGCATTGAAAATGACATCTTGCTTAGCCTTTTTTTGTTTCTGCTCTTGTGGAAATGGAAAAGTTACGGAAGATATCGTAGAAGAGGATCCGATAAATACGTTCTTTAAAGATGAAACGCGTCCTTTCGCTCAGAAGTGTTTTGATGGCGCATATTACCGGAAAGCTGTTTCTGGTAAGGATAAATGGTTAGGTATTGGTGGAACCGTTGTACTTCCTCAAATTGAGTTTGATGAAAATAGAAAGAATCCCAATAAGCCAGGACAATACTTGGACAATCCTTCCGTTTATTTGGGAGGTAATATGGGCGGTCAAGAAACGGACATAGGGTTGACTTGGGAGGTGGTGAAAGAAAGTGGAGTTGTTAGTCAGGAGCGAAAGGCATTTCGACCTTTTATGCGCAGAACCGCCCATATCAGTGGTCAAGAGGAAAATTATGCCAATGCACCTGCCGAAGAAAGATATTATTGGTATCCTGGCGAAGAGGTTACTATATCCATTCAGATTGTAGATGATTATAAATTGAAGTTCATTGTAGATGGTGCAGGCAAACGTTTTGAAACAGATTATGAATGTGCTGGATACAAGAAAGGAAATATTGGAGAATTCAAACGCGTAAATGCTATAGATCAAGTAGCTAATGAAGGAAAACCGGTACAGCCGACACAAACACTGGTCAAAAATAGTTGTTGGAAAGAGACTTATTTGTTCCGTTTCTATAAGGACGAAGTGGTGAAGGCGCCTATGCATAAGGGACGATTTACGGATATGCGCTGTCCGGATTCTATATATTTTGATATAGATGCTTCGGAAGAAGAAAGTAGTAAAGGTAGCGAATGTATAACGATTAATGGTGGAGGAATTTAAGATGAAGAAGGCTTTGATGCAGGTTTTGATGTATGTATGTTTGATGTTGCCTTTGGGGGCTTGTAGTAGCGATACTCCTCAAGAGCCCGAGGGAGGAACTACTGTCCCTGAATATTTTTCGGGTGTTTGGGTAACAAGTTCGGCAAGTCAGGTATTGGATTCGAAAGAAAATATAAAGAAGGCTGTAGACGTATGTGAAGAATATGGTATTAATCATATTTTTGTGGTAGTATGGAATAACGGGAGGACTCTATATCCCAGTCGAATAATGAAAGACTTGATTGGTGTAGAGATGATGGAAAAATATCAGGGACGTGACCCGTTGCGTGAAATAATAGACGAGGCACACGCTCATAATATTAAGGTACATGCATGGTTTGAGTATGGATTTGCAGCATCGTATGGACAGAATGGAGGGATGATTCTGCAGGCTAAGCCTGATTGGGCTGCCCGTGATAAGACAGGCGCTCTGTTGATGAAGAATGGCTTTGTGTGGATGAATAGCTTGCATCCTGAAGTGCAGGGATTCCTACTCTCTTTGGTGAAAGAGGTTGTCCAAAGTTATGATGTGGATGGCATACAAGGAGATGACCGTTTGCCGGCGATGCCGTCTGAAGGCGGATATGACGACTATACGCGTAATTTGTATAAGAGTGAACATCACGAAGCCGAACCTCCTATGGATGAAAAGAATGGGGAGTGGGTAAATTGGAGATGTGAAAAATTGACAACTTTTATGGCAAAACTCTATCAAGAAGTGAAACTGCAGAAGTCTTCTTTGATTGTTTCAAGTGCTCCGAGTGTTTTCCCTTGGTGTAAAAACGAATATTTGCAAGATTGGCCTTCTTGGTTGGATAAAGGATATGTGGATTTGGTGATTCCTCAACATTATCGTTATGACATAGACTCTTATCAGTCTACTTTGGTGCAGCAGTTATCTTACGTTGAGGCAAAGGATAGAAAAAAGTTTATGCCGGGTGTTTTGATACAGAATGGCGACTATAATCCGACGGAAGATTATTTGAGGAAGATGGTAGAGTGTAACCGACGCAATCAAGTTTCTAATGAGTGCTTTTGGTTTTATGAAGGTTTGGGAAAGCTATCTTCATTCTTCGTAAATTATAGAAACAAGTAACAAATTAATGGGTGTAAAATGAAACGTGCTATATCTTTAGATGTTTTTCGTGGCTATGCTATTGTTACAATGATTTTGTCAGGCACCATTGCTTCTGGAGTATTGCCTGGTTGGATGTATCATGCACAGGTAGGGCCGCGTTCGAATCATACTTTTGATCCTACAATTTTGGGAATTACATGGGTCGATTTGGTATTTCCGTTTTTTCTGTTTGCCATGGGAGCAGCATTCCCGTTTTCGATAGGTGGGAAGATAGAGAAGGGAGAATCGACTTGGCGGATTATGTGGGAATGTTTGTTACGTGGTATGAGGCTGACTTTCTTTGCAATATTTATTCAGCATATGTATCCTTGGGTGACATCTTCTCCTCAAGATGCTACGGCTTGGTTATTATCCATAGGAGTTTTTTTATTAATGTTTCCTATGTTTATGAAGATTCCTTTGAAGATACCGTCTTGGATGCGGGTACTGATAGAGCTTTTGTCGTATGGAGTAGCAATTTATCTTTTGCTGTCTGTCTCTTATGCGGGTGATCGCAAGTTTAGCCTCTCATTTAGTAATATTATTATATTGGTATTGGCTAATATGGCATTGTTTGGCTCTTTTTCCTATTTGTTCACACAGCATAATAAGTGGTGGCGGATAGGTATACTGCCTTTTGTTATGGCTATTTTTTTAGGTAGTTCTACAGACGGCTCTTGGCAGAAAGAATTTATGGATTTTTCTCCTCTTCCGTGGATGTATCGGTTCTATTATTTAAAATACCTGTTTATAGTTATTCCGGGAACAATAGCAGGGGAATATTTGAAGGAGTGGATGTCTGTTAGGACGGAGCAAGATCGAATGCAGTCGTTAGAAAATCGTCGGACATTATGGGTGTTGCTGATTTCTGTATTGATTGTTGTTGTAAATTTGTATGGCCTTTATACGCGCAGTCTTGTACTTAATCTTTTTTTGACCATAGGTTTATTGGTCTTGTTGGAGCGTTTGCTTAGAATGCCGGGAAATGATGCGTCTTGTTGGCATAAATTATTTATGGCCGGAGCTTATTTGTTGATGTTAGGCTTATTCTTTGAGGCTTATGAAGGTGGAATTCGTAAGGATCACTCAACCTATAGCTATTATTTTGTAACATCAGGATTGGCTTTTATGGCCTTGTTGGCATTCATTGTAATTTGTGATGTTTATCGTTGTGAAAAGTTGATGAAACCATTGGAGATGGCTGGAAAAAATCCTATGATAGCTTATGTAACTCCGAATTTGGTGGTGATGCCTTTGATTAATCTTTTAGGACTAAGTGGATATTTGGGTATGCTGAATGGAAATGCTTGGTTAGGATTGTTAAGAGGTGTTGTTGTGACAGGCTTGTCTGTTATGATAGCAATGTTTTTCACTAAGTTAAAGTGGTTCTGGAGAACTTGAGTTTATGCATATAGAAAGGAGTATATAATTATGATTAGAAAAATGGAAATGAATAAACGTTTGTTTTTGTTCTTGTTTTACTTATGTATAAGTGTCTATGGCTTTTCGGCAGATAGAGTGGAAGGCATTCGGGGGGTGTGGGTGCCTGCACCTCGGTTTACGTCCGTTCTTCATAGCCACGAAAATGTAAAGCAATTTGTTCAGCTGTTGGATCAATTGAATTTGAATTCTGTTTTCTTAGTGGCTTATGCTGAAACGAAGACCATTTATCGCAGCGAAGTTTTGTTGCGGTATTCAAATTATCAACATTTGGAAGATGGTTATTTGTTGTCTGAATATGATTATAAAAGTGCTACTAATGACCCCGTACGTGATTTAATAGATGAGGCGCATAAGGTGGGAATTAAAGTATTCTTTTGGTTTGAATATGGATTTATGGGTGAAGGTACTCCTATTGCTTCTACCAATCCGTTGTTGGCAAAAAATCCTCATTGGTTAGGAATCAATAATGAACAGCAGCCTGCTAATTATAATAAGCATGATTATTATTTTAATTCCTATAATCCGTCTGTTCAGAATTTCTTGATAGATTTGATTGAAGAAGCTTTAAACTTGTATCCTGATTTGGATGGAGTGCAAGGTGATGATCGTCTTCCTGCGATGCCGCGTAATTCGGGATATGATACATATACTGTTTCATTATATCAGGCGCAGCATAACGGTAAATTGCCACCGATGGATTATAATGATAAGGAATGGGTCGGTTGGCGTTTAGATATTTTGAATGATTTTGCTCGCCGTTTATATCGATCGGTTAAGCGTATAAGTCCTGATGCTATGGTAAGTTTTGCACCTAATCCTTATCCGTGGTGCGAAGATAATTTAATGCAAGATTGGCCGCAATGGTGCAAGGATGGAGTTTGTGATTTACTGGCAGTTCAGTGCTATCGTTATTCAGAGGATGCTTATAGGAATACGGTATTAGAAGTGTTGAACCATATAAAGATGAGTAGGGCTAACTCTTTGTTTGCACCAGGTATGATTTTAATGGAAGGTAGTAATTCTAAAATGACTCCGGAATTGCTGCTAAAGCAAATCAAGATTAACCGAGATTTAGGATTGAATGGGGAAATCTATTTCTATAATAAAGCATTAAACAATTCTAAAGTTCAAGAAGTTTTAAAGAAGGTATATACAGAGAAAATTCTTTTTCCGACTTTAAAGGAATAGATTTTTTAGGGTATTGATTGGTACAGGATAAATATTGGGACTTTGTATTATAGCGAAACCTGTTGGCGGAATTAAGTTAATGCATACTTGATTCTACCAATAGGCTTGCTATTAATGTAATTTATGTGTTGTAAGGTGGTCAATACCTAATTTAGCCAATAATTCTAGCAAACAGGCTGCCAGATTTTCTGACACAGACAGGTTATAGTATACTTATTATCAGTCGCATATAACTAATTTGTTTTTATTGCTGTCCGATAAAAAATGTAAATGCATAAAAATAGAGCTGACTTCATTTGCAATGTCAGCCCATTTTTGTTAGATTTCTGTCGCCAAACTAAAAATTTAATTATATAAGCAGAAGTATATATCTTAGCGGACAACTGCTTTACTGTCAGGTCATAAAATTACTGAATAAGCCAAAAATCCTTCAGATAAGCCGTAAACATGGTGGAGAACACTATATAAAACGATTTGATGGCTGGACACATCTTGTCGTCATGCTTTATACTGTTATCATGCATTTTGATTCCTTGTGTGAGATAATGGTTTCTCTACAGGCAGAAGCCCGCAAACTTTGTCATCTTGGTATAACCACAATGCCATTACGTAGAACTCTTTCCGATGCTAACCAACGACGTCTGAAAGCTATATTTGAGTCCGTCTATCATGACTTATACGTCACATACAGGAATATACTTCTGGGGACAGCTGTAAAACAGGATGCAGTCTGGATGAAGTGTTTGCAGATTATCGATTCCACTACCATCACTTTGTTCTCCAATCTCTTGTTCAAGGGTGTGGGATGTAAAAAGGAAGAAGGTATAAAGGTACACACTGTCATACACGCTAACGGAGAATCCTTTCAGATCTAAAGTTCACTTCAGCAGCAACCAATGATTCTTTTATGCTAAGACCATCAGCACTGAACAAAGGAGAAATAGTTGTCATGAACCGTGCACATATTGACTATGAGAAATTGGAGGTGCTCACACAAAGAGAAATGCTGTATATGAAAAAAAATGAGGAAGAATCTGAAATACAGTATTATGGAGAATTGTATATACCAGACTAAAGAAGGCCTTATGGAAGTACAGATACAGCATGTTATATTCTGAAAAGTACTGAAGGGTGGCGAAATCTTGACTCATTATGCCCATATCATTATTTATATCTATGCTGATACAAGAAAACACAAACTAGTTTCATTGCTTACAAACAATTTGAAGTCAGATCCTGGTAAAATTATAGACATTTACCGAAACGTTAGGAGATTGAATTACTGTTCAAGCAGATAAAACAGAACTTCCTATTGAAATACTTCTATGGGGAAAGTGCAAATACCATCAAAATACAGATTTGGGTGATTCTTATGCTTAATTGATTTTATCGGACAGCAATGATAAAAAATACGTTTTTTCTGCTTTGTTTTTACAGAAGTAAAGCTAATTTTGCAAAGA
>ERZ838827.1486-NODE-1486-length-17352-cov-3.052957_pt1 | contig 17352 bp, 14 predicted proteins | sample MGYA00519881_ERZ838827 | MGnify/ENA primary metagenome ERZ838827 (study PRJEB31850, sample SAMEA3708842) | human gut metagenome | biome: human gut; feature: human-associated habitat; material: faeces | place: China | collected 2014 ...
TTTAAACGCCTCCTGTGCGGCAGGGATGGAGTCGGGTTCTCCGTCCGTGATGATCAGGATGATTTTCCTGTTCTCGCGGAGGAGACACATTTGCTGCATGACCCACCAGAGAGATTCCGCCATCGGAGTCATCCCGTAGGCGATTTCGGGGAATCTGGCGGTGAGCTTTTCACCGTGCCGAAGAACGGGGGCAACCGTCGCTCCGCGTTTCGCCCTGTTTGCGCCGGGAAACGCCGTAATGCCCAGATTTTATACCCTGAAGAGCCTTTCCCACGGCATAGCACACGGCATTCGCGAACATGAGACCGGAATCATTCATGGAACCGCTGCTGTCCAAGAGAATGTGAACCGCCGTATTCGGCGATTCCCTGAAACCGTTCTTCACGAATACCCTGGGATTCCCGACCGCCAGCCTGTAACACAGCGAAGAGGAAAAACGCCCTCGTACTCCCGGCATGACGGGCAGCCATTTCTGCGCCTGTATAAGCCCCTGAAGCCTGAAACCAAGTCCGGCAGTCTGGCGCTCGATCCGGCTGAGTTGTCCGGGAGGAAGCTCCGCAAGTCGCTTCTGCCCCGCAACGGCTACCCTCAGTTGCTTCTGCCTGTCCTTGGGGCTGTCCAGTTCGATCCGCTCCGCCAGAGACTCGCCAAATCCCCTCGGAAGCTCATCGGAAGACAACGCCCCCACCGCCTTTGCTAAAGAATCCAGAGAGGCATTTGAGGAAGCCACAGTTTTATCCTGAGGTGCCCCTAAATTCTTTTTCTCCGGTTCCGTGATGTTTTTTTGTTCAAGATTCCATACGAAGATGGCCTGTTCCAATTCCAGCGCATACTGGATACTGTCTCCGGTATCCTTGCAGGAATCCCTCACCCTATCGAGAATCCCATCCAATGCCTTTCGAAGTCCCGGATAGTGGCGTTCCATCGTCTTCGCCACGGATTCCCTACGGGGAATAATCGCGTTCACAGACCATGAGCGCACCGTCAGCAAGATGATGTTCAAAATGGAAAAGGCCGGGTTTGTATCCCCGGCCTTTTGTGTTCCAAAGAGTTTTTGAATCAGATGCCTGAAGTTTTCCCGGCATCCCGGATACCGTGCCGAAAGGCGTTCTTCAACACGCCAATCCTCAAGGATGTTGAATAGGTTATGCTGAAAAGGCGTTAAATTCGCCTTTCTTAGAATCTCAAAGTCCGTTTCCCGGATATGGGCGGACTCGTGATCGCAATATCCTTTTATCATCGTTATCAATTCCGGTTCAGAATCCAACGGAAGCGCAGGCAGATGAATCGTTTTGCCGTCCGTATAGGCTTCACTTCCGCCGATTTCCACCGTTACGCCGTATTGGTTGCCCAAAACGCTCGCCAGCAGTGGCAAGCAATCCATGATATCCTTTTGTTTCAGCATGATGTCACCACAATCCTACGTTGGGGAGGTTGGCATGGCTCACGGGAAGCACCTCCGGCAGTTCTGGTGCCGGGATAGCCTGCATGAGCGGAGACGTTACCGCATCGAGCACACTGGCAGGGCCGTAGCCTTCAATAACCCTTTCGGCATGGGCAATGAGCGCATTCGGATCACGGAGCAGACAAACCAGTCCCTGCAATATGACCAAGTCCGCGCCAGCGATGTTGCCCTTCTTGGGAATCCGGCTAAAGGCCATCTGGATGATATCCACTACGGGACTCACATGGGGATTGATGAATGTCAGACCGGACAGTTTCTGCTGGAGCGTCCGTAGGGGGGACAACGCCTTGTGGGTCACTTCCGTTTTGCCCGCGTAGACGCGATTCTATGTCTCATCCGCAGAACGGGCAATCTCTCCGAAAAGCGTTTTGGCGAGATTTTCCACTTCCTCATTAAGGCCGGACTCGGCAACGGCTTCCAGGATGGCATGCTCCATGAGCGGCGCAACCCGATACAACTGCCAGGAGAATCCCATGCGGGAACGGACATACTCGGAACCCACCGTGGATTCCCTGATGATGCTGGCCCACTTCGTGTGTTTGTTGATCCAATTTTCAATGGACTGATCGTAATCGGCAAGGAACGCATTCTTTTCCTTCAGAAACTCATCCCTGATGCAGATGAGTTCCTTGATGATGTCTCCGGCCCTGTCTTCCGGGATGGCCCAGCCGGACATAAATCGAATGCCGTGGCGATCCAGATAATTGAAGGCACGGGCCTTCAGAGTGGAGAACACCTTGAGGCTGTTCGGATCGGCAATCCGCTTGGAACCCAGCGAGGCAAGGTCTTCCGGGGGAAGTTCCGCGCCGCCAAAGTCTTCCAGCACCATCTTCTTACGGGCGGACCAGAGATTGACGTTGAGATTCAGGGCGAGAAGATTGTCGAGAACCTTGATGTCGGAAAGAATGGGGGTATTCATGACAACTCCGTTATTCGATTAAAGGGGTTAAGAGTTCGATGTGATAGCCTTCAACGAGTTTTTGGAGGGAGCGTTCCAGAAGCTCCTGCACGGGGTTCCCGTCCATGCAGTCGTCGGCAGGAATAGTTAGGCTTCGGCCTGATCGCCCGGAGCTTCCCCGGAGAACTTCCAGCGCATGAGAAAAGGCTTCCCCACGCCAGAAGCGTGAAGAAGCCTCGTTTTTCAAAATCACCTGCGGATGCTGAGGAAGCGTGTCGAGGTAGCCGGGATCGGCTTCCATATGCCTGAGAATTGAGGTCAGCCATTGCTCCAGCGTGGTTGCCGGAGCCGTTTTCACTCCCCCAGATGGCAATCCATCGGGAACATCCGCTGGAGGAATTCATGCAGCATGGCACGGGTAGGCCGGGATGCCCGAAAGCCCAAGGCTCGATCCAGCGCGTAGGATAACGGCTGGATACCCTGATGCGCCAGCGGCTGAAAACGCAGGGTCAAATCAGCCCAGCGGAGCAAGGTTCTCGTGGAGAGCGTCACCTCGATGGTATCTGTGTACGAATCGGAAGCACCCATGAACTGTTTCCTGATTTCATTGGCGAAATCCACCATCTTGACGACGATATGTTCAGGCAGGGCCGGATAGAGCTTTACCAACAAATCCTTTTCCACTACGGCATCCGGGTAATCGACCTCGCACAGCATGAAACGATCAAGCCACGCGAGATTCATTCTGCCGGTTCCCTGATAGAGTCCCGTATCATCCCCTCCTCCGTTGGTATTGCCCGTGCAGGCGATACGGAACATTTCATGCGGATGAATGACTTCCCCACCGTTTTCCGGCAAGCACAACGGCGCACCTTCCAGAACTCCGTTGAGCCCCACAGCAATCTCTGGTGAGAGTAAATCCACTTCATTGATGAGAAAAAGCCCACCATAGCGCATAGCAAGACTCAACGGGCCATACTCATACCGCATACTTCCTTCATGCAGGGAAATATGACCGCACAGGTCAGCAACCTCCAGACGTCCGTGACCTGTTACCTCGAAAAAGGGATAATTCAACCGGGCGGCAAGCTGTTTGATGAGGCTCGTCTTTCCCGAACCCGTGGGACCGTAGAGATACAACGGATCAAGTTTGTTCATGAACCAGACGGCGGCATCCCTTGCCGATTCATGAAAGCTGTAATGAGGGTCAATGACGGGGGTATACAGGCAGGGATTCTGGAATCCCCATATGGTATTGCCAGTCGGCACTCCGCTGAAGACAAGCCCAGCATCCATTTCGACGGGCGTGAGGGCTTCCAGTTCCTGAATGGTCTGTGATTCCATGATAATGCTCCTTTCAAAAGGTTTAAAAACAGAAAATCCCGGCCTCTCCGAAGAGAAACCGGGATGTGACAATTTTTTTCTTATCTTACATACGACTGTGCGCAGTACCGTATACGACGCTGCGCTCTCGTTTTCCAACAGCGATTACGGTAACATAAACAATATCGTCTTCAACACGATACACAAGACGATAACCTGCTGCCTTCAGTTTGATTTTATAACAATCAGGCATACCTGAAAGAGCGGCGGAAGGAATTCTTGGCTGTTCCAAACGTTCTGCGAGTTTCTTTTTGAATTGCTCCTGTAGTGTCGCACCAAGTTTTTTCCACTCTTTAAGGGCCTGCTCATGAAATCGAAGTTTATAACTCATTCAGTGATACCTCAACAAACGGGCCATCACTACGCTCAAGAACAAGTTTTCTGTCTTCGGCATCTTCCAGTCGGCTCAAAAGCTGTTCGTAATGCCGAGCGGGAATAAGGTAGGCTTCCGGTTTGTTATGATTCAACACGGCAACAGGGTTCCCCTGCGCAGAAGCGAGAATACCAGCAAAATTTCGCTTCAGTTCCGTTACGCTCACTGTCATGTCTGCGTGAATAGTTTCCATTTTAGACCTCTTTTTAGCATCTTTTTATACGCTAAATTAGGTATTTTTTATTAAACTGTCAAGCTGGAACTCTGCCTTTTCCATCCGAATCGCGTACAGCCTTTCAAAAGGTTCTCCCTGCTTTTCGCATCTCGCCATAAGCGTCTGGGCATTCTGTTCCCCAAGCAGAGTGTTAAGCTCTTCAGCTAGACGTTTTCGATCCACTGTCACTCTTCCGTTCTGAGGAATCACCCGGAATGTATGGTTTCCTGTATTGATCCATTCTCCTCTCACTGTATGGGAAAGCTGGTAGGCGACTTTCAAACGGGATTCCAGCTCTCCGATCTCTTTTTCAATGGATTTTTTCTGTTTTTTCAGCTTGATAAACTGTACGAGGGTATCCTCCCACTCAGGATGCGAGGAACTTTTGAAATGCGGGCAATCCTTTCTCCAGGAACACGACGGGCATAAGGGAGCAAGTCCCTGCGTTGTCTGAATGTCGTTCAGATTCAGTCTGTTGCTTCTCAGTTCGTTCAGCGTTGCCCAGAACTCGGAGGCCATAGCCAGACATCGGGCAAGGTCGGTATCCTCAGGAAGGAATGGCCCAAAGACTTTTGCATCAGACATGGAGAGGCAGAGTATCCATCCTTGGATATCGCAGGCAGAGACATCAGGAAGACGTACCCCAAGCCATTCGTTACAGATTTCAGGGAAGGTCTTGTGGTAGATGACCTCTCCGTTTTCCTGTACCAGATTGAAGACAGGCTGATTCCAACAGACCTTGAGCAACGCGGTTTGAGCACCTATCTGCATGGCGTGACTCTCGGGAAGCGTAGTTGGCAGTTTGCTGGTGGATTTGACTTCCAGAATCCGTACAAAGGGTTGTGGAGTACCGGTCTCCAGCGTGAAGTCCAGATGGGCCTTGATGGGTACATCCTCATGCAGAATCTCGATTTCCAGTTGAGCCAGCGGAGAGAGTCCGTATCCAAGGAGAGCCTGATGAATGCCCGATTCAAACCAATGTCCCCTGGAGCCGCAGCTGACACCGAAGAGCCTCGGCAGAGTCCCCGTATTCATGGGAGAGGAGTTTGTTTGCAAGCGCGGCCCGTGGGCAGTCGAGCATCCTGCCGATACCAGACAGCCCGACCCGACATACCATGAACGATCCCCAAGCTCGATGGCTGTTCGCTGTTCCGCATGGCGTTCCAATCCATGACGAAGTATCGAAAGCAGGCCTTCCGCACCCGTGTTCGTGATGGTGTCCATTCGTCCTTCCTTTTTGTGAAGCCAAAACAGTAGGAGCTGCCCCATGAGGACAGCTCCTGTGCTATGCGGCGTATTTCCACCAAATTTTTCGTTGCGGGTTCCAGTGAAACCCCTCCGCCGAGAGCTGTTCCTTTTTCACCGCCGTGTTTCCGGTAGCGAGGATGCACTCCCGACCATCCTGTGCCGATACGATTTGGTATGAAATTCCATCCAGATGGGGCAAATTGGAAAGTCCTTCTGGAGTTCGATTTGAGGCGGATGAAATTTTTTTGCTTGCCCTGAATCATCCTGAATCGTTTTGCCTCTCTGTGGGACAGTTACGGCGTTTTTCTGTCTTTGAAGACGGTTGGGCTTGTCTGAAGCGAACTCTCCATCCGTATCCTCCTCCGTAACGATGCCGAGCATGGCTGAAAGGGCATACCTGCGCATGTAGGTCATGCTGATGCCCACTCCTTGGGGGTCTGCCTTGGGAAGAGGAACCACCGCAAGGCTCGACTGCCATTGTCCAGATTCGGCATGGGTGAGTTTCGTGACCAACCCGAGATAACCCGGTTCGGCAGGAATCGGATACTGACAAAGCCAGATGCCGTTCGAGAGCAACGCCTCACGACATGAGTCCATGATGCTGTTCAAGGTGGCGTACTTGCTCTTGGTGAACGGGTTGTTGGCATCCTTGGTTGCGGGTTGAAGCTGGCGTTGAACGTTGATGAGGGCTTGAGCCAATTTACCTACTTGGTCCGAACAAAACGAGTCCATCTTTTTCCTCCTGCTACGACATGAAAAGACCTGTCCGAGAGTTCCCGAACAGGTCTTTTTCAAGAAAAAGCTGTCAATTCAATGTCGTAATATATATCTAAAACTGCATCACAAACAGAAGATTCTTTTTTGAAGATGGCACTGACATCCTTCCCCCGACTTTAGGCGGAGGGCTATGTCAATTTCCTTGAGATTTCTCCGGCAGCTTCTTTTCGGCAGCTTTTCCCTCCTGTTTCTCGATATTCACACTGGGCAATACGGCAAACGTCGCCTTTCGCTTGTTGACCGCCGCAAGAATGGTCTTGGTATAGTCCGCATTCGCCATATCGCCGTCGATGACGATACTGCGCGCGATAACCAGTGAGACACCACTGGTCTTGCGCCACTTGGAAATCTCTTCCACTACAATTCTGTTGACCACCTGCGAGGCCGCGCGCGTCTCAAGCTCCATCTGCCGGTTCAGCGCGGCGAGACCGTTGGCAAGAATCGTTTCCCGCTCGTCCTTCGGGGTGCCTTCGTATGTTTCGCGCAGCTCCTCAAAACCCTTCTGGAGCACGGCCCGAACCTGTTTCAGATGTTCCGAAGCCTGTTTTGCCGGTTCGGATTCCGTCATGAGCCGTTGCATGTCCACGGAAACCACGCTCGGGGCCTTTGGAGCCGCATTACAGGAGGAAACAAACGGCAGACACGAAAAGGCAAGGAGCATCAGTGCGAAAAAAGGGGGACGGATACGCATGTTCATCCTCGTTGCGTTCAATGTATGAAAAATCCCGGCGAACCGGCCAACAGGCCGGCCCACCGGGAAAGGCTCCGGCGGAAGGAAGAATCACCGGAGGTTGTTGGAATTAGAACTTGTACATGAAGGACGCGGTCACGCCCTGCCCGGTCTGATGTTCGGACGCCTGCACGTTGTAGCCGAGCCCGAACGACACGTTGTCCTTCTGCACTTCCACGCCGAACACGCCGTCAAACGACGTCGTGTCCATAACGCGGCGCTTCATGGAATCAGAAGCATCCACGCCGGGAGTCCGCACGTCGATCTTCGTCTTGGTGTCTCCGGCGGCGGGCACTACGGAAAGATCGGCCTGCGGCTTGATCTTCCATCCGGATTCCGTCTCGAAGGACTTGCTCAGGTTCACGCCCACGGGGAACTGCCAGACGTGCTGGAGGTCACCGTCGGTACGGAACAGGTCGCCGCCCTGATCGAGCTTCGTGGAGAACGAATCCGTCTTCACGGCCAGATAGCGGACGCCGACATGAGGCATCACGTCGAGCACATCGGTCTTGATCATGTATTCGGCCTTCACTCCGGCGGTGATCACGCTGGAATCGACGTCGCCCTTGATGCGCCCTCCAAGCCCCAGAGAAGACGGGATGTCCTGCTTCAGCTCGTTCTTGGAAACGGAATAGCCAAGATCGGCAACCACATTGACGTTGTCCATGTTCCAACCGCCATAGAGCGATACGCCCCAGAAGTCGAAGTCGTTCTTGGTGCTGTTGAAGTCGCCGCGCGACTTGGTGTCGCCCGCGCCCACGTTGAGGGCGAGGCCGACCCGGCCCTTGCCCGCGCCAGCGTCAAATGTCCAGTCGCCGCCGATCACGCCGCCCGCGAAGTCGGAATTATACCCCGCGTCGAGGCCACCTGCGCTGAAATCACGCGCGCGGTCCGCGCCGTAGATGGCATTGGCCCACAAATCGAAGCCATTTTCATGCAGGCTCGTACCCTTTTGCGCCACATTACCGGCAAGCGACAGGTGGCTCTGGATGGCCCGTACCGGAGCTTGGGCCACCGCGACGGTCGAGGACTGCACGCCGCCCGCATACGCAAGCTGCGCCGCGCCGTCGAGTGTGGGGATCACGTCGCCTTCCGCGAGGAACTGGGGCTCCAGCGCGCGGGACAGGAACTTGATGCCCGCGTTACCGCTGTTCACGTCGTTCTGCTTGTCTCCGATCATGCGATCAAGCGTATTCGGGATGGAGATGCCGGGATACAGCACGGAAGCCCGCTTTGCGGTCGTCTTTACCGTCACGCTGCCGTCTGTCCCGGCGATGCGTTCGGCATTGACCAGACGGTTGGTGATGAGGGCGTCTCCGTTCCAGCCTTCGACGGTCGAAGACGTATCGCCGAACCCGCTGGCGATCGTGTAGGTTCCGTTCGCCTTGGCGTCCACAAGGTACAACTTCGCGTCCTTCTTGACCGTAATCGTGTCGGCGATGCTGTTCGCCCTGATTGCGCCGTCGCCGGAAGCAATGGCGGAATCCACGACCAGCAGGGATTTATTACCGAAGTACGCGCTGTCACCAACGGGCACACCGCCGATAGCGCCGCTCTTGTCCACTCCGGCATCCACGACGATCTTGCCGCCCGCGCCGAGCGCCACAGCCTTGCCGAGCGCCAGCATGGATTCGCCGGAAGCCACGGTGAAGCCGTTGCCGAAGGCGGCCGGATTCAGCCCCGCTTCGGCGGCCTTGGCCTGAAGATCCGCAATGGAACCGATTTCCACCACGGAACCGTCGCCCACCAGCAGGCTGGAGCCAAAGGTATCGCCGGACAGGTTCTCAATCTTCACATACGCGGGGTCGATGAACAGCGTGCCGCCCGTGGGGTTCAAAGTTCCGATGTGGGCCGTGGAGTTCAGCACGTTGACCGCGCCCTTCTCCAACGTCGCAGTGGACGCCAGGATGGAGGCGTTGCTCAGGTTCACTTCGGCATTAGCGTGGGATGCCTTAAGTTCCTCATAACCATAGCGCGTGGTGTCGAGGCCGTTGCCCGCGACGTCCAGCTTGCCCTGAACCTCGACCGTCCCGAAGGACGCCATCTGCTTGCCTGCGTTTCCGGCCATGCCAAGCTGCAATGCCGAACCCTCACCGACGACGACATGCGTCTTCACGGCATTGTTGTTGCCGTCGACGAGCACGCCGCTGTCCTCGGTTTCGCCGCCGATCAAGGTGATCTTCGAATTGTCGACCAGATTCAGGACGACACCAGCGGCGGCATCGGCGGGAGCGACCTGCAACCCCTTGGCGTTGAAAACACTCTTTCCGATCTCAAGATTGCCGACTGTCTGCAGCGCCTTATCCTTATCATTGCTGTCCACGACGCGGACGAGCTGATCCGGAACGGAAGCAATCGTCACATCAGAATCATTGGCGCTTTCGCCGGATTTTGCCACAACGGGAGTGACCCCGGAAAGCGTAACCTTATTGGTGGCCGGATCAGCCGTGCCGCTGACGACCACCGTTTCGCCTTCCTGAACCTTCAAGGTGCCGTTGAGGAGCGTCAGCAAGGCTTTTTCAGTATCCTGTTCAAACAAGGCAGCCTTTGCCGCCTTATACTGATCGACCGTATACGTCTTGCCGTCAAAACGCAGATAGAGGTCGCCCGCCGTGCCTACAAGAGCCGTGTCGACTCCGGCCACGGCACCAAACGCATCCGTGATGAAGTTACCCGAGTCCGCCGTTACGGAACCTCCGTTGATAATCAGGCTGCTGCCGCTGCCAAAAGCCACGGCTCCGCCTTCCGCCACCACAGCCGAACCGGCAACGGACATCGTACCGCCTTTCAGTTCAAGGCCAGCGGCATTCAGGGCAGCGCCGCTATTCACCGCCAGCGAGCCTTTTTCCTGGGTATACCCGCTGTTCAGGCCGGTTACACCGCTTTCTACCGTAACGGAGCCGACGTTGTAAATATCGTTGCCTTCCGTAGCGTTGTTGCCTTTGAACGTATTGGTTCCAGCGAAATGCAGCGTACCGGTGTTGTAGATGGCTCCACCCTTGTCCGCTGTGTTGTTTTCAAAAAGGCTGTCCGTGATGGTCATGACGCCACCGGCGTTCTGGGCTTTATCCTGTGCCCCGTCATTATAAACGGCCCCGCCGTTCTCACTGGCGCTATTGCCCGTGAACATGCCGGTGACGGTCACACCAGCGCCTTTGCCAAGGCCGTTGTCCGCATAGAAGGTATTATAAATAGCACCGCCATTCTTTGCCCGGTTGCCCGTAAACGTTGCCGAGATGTCCAGTTTGGCGGCGCTGTTATTCGCATCCTTGCCCATACGCGTGCCGATGGCACCGCCATTATACCCTGAAACGTTATTTTTAAAGAGCGTATTTTCAATGGTGGCAATGGCGGTTGCGGATACGGCACCCAAAGAAATCGCGCCGCCGCCAATGGCAGTGGCGTCTTCCACCGCAACATTCCATTCCCCGGAGTCCGATTTATCAAGCTGAGCGGTATTCCCTTCAAACGTGGAACCCGTAATAGTCAATCCCTTGTAACTGCCAATGGCTCCGCCATCATAAACGGAATGGTTATTTTTAAATACGGATGAAGCAATGTTTACCGCATTGCTGGTGGAATCGGAACCGATGGCCCCGCCCACGACACCAGCCACATTATCTTCAAATGTGGAGCCTTTTACCGTCATATCCTGCCAGTTAACAATGGCACCACCCCAATTTGATGCGGTATTGCCCTTAAAAGTGGCTCCAGATACATCAAGATTGCCGTTATTGGCAATAGCGCCGCCATTATAAGCCGTATTCCCCGTAAACTGGGAATCGACAACAGTGACTTTAAAATCTTTATCAGTTGCTCTCTTACTGGCATAAGAGTAGATAGCTCCGCCCATGCCGGAGCCTTCTTTGGCCTTCTTATCAACAACCGCCGTGTTATTGGTGAATGTTGAGTTTTTAATCGTAATGCTACCGTAGTTCTCCGTTTTCCCCCTATCATAAAAATTGGCGACGGCACCGCCGTTTATCGCCGTATTGCCGGTGAACGAGGAGCCTTCGACAAGGGTATCATTAAACGTATTGAACAGAGCGCCGCCATTGCCGCTTTCATAAAGTCCGGTGATTGCCGTGTTATAGTTATAGGGCGTATCGCTGATGCTTTTTCCGGCGGTATTATTCGTAAAAGTGCTGCCCGATACCGTCAGGCCGACATCCGCGGAGTCGGTATCGTATGCGCCGTAAAATTTCCGGGTGGCAACGGCGCCGCCATCTTTGCCGGACACGTTCCCGGTGAATGTGGAACCGGAAATGGAAACATGGGAACCTGAACCAATAGCGATAGCGCCGCCGCCCATATCGCAGTTATCAATGACATGGGATGATCCATCACTGCCTATTTGCGCCGTATTGCCCTCAAAGGTACTGTCTTTGACCGTGAGATAGCCGAAATTACCTATGGCTCCACCATCGTACTGTGCACTGTTCTGGGAAAATACTGTAGAGACTATTTCTATATGCGCCTGATTTTTCGTTCCTACGAGAACGCCGCCGCTCCTCGCCGTTTTGTTTCCGCTGTACGAGCCCCCCGTTATGCTCAGCTTACCATTGTCATTGACTTTATAGACAAGGCCGTCCAAATCTCCAGACGAATCGGAAACCGTTTCGTTTTGAACATTCACCTCATCATTGACAATCGTCTGTGCTCCCGCGACACCGGCACCGCCCATGACAAGCATGCCCGCCACAGCCAACGAGCCGAACACGTTCAGCATATGGCATTTCTTCAGCACGGCGCGGTACCTGTTGATCAAGTTGCCTACGGCACCCTTCGACATAGTCATATGAAACCTCCCATAAAAAATTTTTCCCCGGCAACATACTGTGCCGCAAACACAAAAAGCCCTGAAACCGGACAATCCGGCATCAAGGCTTAATGGACATACGGGAAATACAAGACGGCATCCGGTGCTCCGCTAAACTGAAATGCGGCCTCCAGCCTAGCGCACGGAGTCTCTGTACCATTAATGTCGTTCAGCCGAAGAACACGGCTGAACGACGAAAAAAGCCCTGTTCCCGAGAACCGAGAGCAGGGCTTTTCCGAGCAAAAAGAGAGAGAGCTATCTGCTAAGCAGAGAGAGAGAGAGAGAGAGAGAGAGAGAGAGAGAGAGAGAGCATATATAATCCGCTGTGTTAGTTTTAATTTTTCTAAAACAGTTTTCTTATAATCCATTACGCCGGTAAAAGCAACTTCAAGCGGTATTATCCTGATCAATTCGCGTTTCTTCGCAAGGATAGTACACTATTTTAACATGTTCATCAAAAGGCAAACTTGAAAGCGTGCCCATTCCCGCTCCCTCATCTCCCTTCTTTCCGGCGCGGCAGGGGCAAGCCCATCTTGAGCATGTGGGCGCGCAGGGTCGTGTAGTGGACGCCGAGAAGCTCCGTAGCGCTTCCCGGCCCCATGAGCTTATTGCCGGTCTTCTCAAGGACACGCCGGATATACCGCTGTTCCAGCTCAGCCAGCGAGGGCCAGCCGTCCTCGGGTGATGCCGCACCGCCCTCGACCTCGGGGGCGAACTCGAATTTCAGCGGCGTCCCCACCGCCTTGCTTCGGCTGAGAAGCAGCGAACGCTCAATGACGAATTCCAGCTCCCGCACGTTCCCCGGCCAGTCATGGCTGTACAGCCGCTCCAGCTCGGGGGCGGGCACGTCCGGCACCTCCATCTCGAACTGCGCCGCCTTGGTCCGCAGGAAATGCCCCACAAGCGCCGGGATGTCCGCTTTCCGATCCCGCAGCGGCGGGATGACAATGGTCAGTACTGCCAGACGGAACCACAAGTCCTTGCGGAACGTCCCTTCCCGTACCTTCTTCATGAGATCGGTCTGCGTCGCCGCGATCACCCGGACATCCACCGGAATAGGCCGGTGATCGCCTACGCGGGTTACATACCGGCTCTCCAGCACGCGCAGCAGGTGCACCTGCGCCTCCTGCGGCATCTCCCCGATTTCGTCGAGAAACAGCGTCCCGCCGTTGGCCTGCTCGAAGTACCCCCTCCTCGTCGTGTGCGCGCCAGTGAATGCGCCCTTCTCGTGCCCGAACAGTTCGCTGCTCAAAAGGCTTGGGGTGATCGCCCCGCAGTTCACCTTAAGGAACGGGCCGTTGCGCCGATCCGACCGCTCATGGATGGCGTCGGCCACGGACTCCTTACCCGAACCCGTTTCCCCAAGGATAAGCACCGTCGTCCGCGTCGGGGCCGCCAGCTCGATGCGCTGCCGGACCTCGGCCAGCTCAGGGCACAGGGACAAGCGCTCGAATCCCGATCCCGCCGGGGTGTAGGGCAACGCCTTTTCCTCCGTGAACGACAGGCGTTCCCGAAGCTCCCCGGCGAGGGGCCGCACAAGCCGCTGGAGCTGCTCCACATGCGTCCATGTGAAGGCGTCGTAGTCGTCGGACCAGAAGTTCAGGCAGAAATAGTATTCGCCGTTCTCGAACAGCGGAAGCCGGATCATTGCGCTGTGGATCAAAAAAGGCACATCGGCCAGATCAGGATCTTTGAACGGAGCTTGAACCTTGTAGCCGTCCAAATTGTTGATGAGGACAGGCTGGTTGATTTTTTCACTTTCAACGAAAGGCGCACCCCGTTCGGGGTTCGAAATGCGCGTGGTCCGGCGGCTGTCCAGTTTGGTGTCGAACATCTGGATCACGCGGGTAAAATCCTTGGAAATGAGAATGGCGTTGATGCGCACGACCGGAAGATACGGACGTATCATATTGTGAAGGCAGGTTATTGATCCGTGGAGCCCGTTCGTTCTGTAAAAAATGAGGCACGCCATCGCGCCGGATTCGAAAAAAGGATCGGAAGGATAGAAAGGCATGGGCGGCTCCGTTCGGACTTTTCATACTGTGTAAATCACATTGTATTCTATGTAATAGACACTGTTTTTTGAAACTATGCGGTCAAAACATATTGTTATTTTAAGAACAATGCAATGGCACGGAACCTGCTCAAAGCGAGGCATAGAGAATTTCCATTCCTCTCAACCAAGGAGTCTTGAACATGCCTCCACGCATTGATCCTGAAAAATGTACAGGTTGCGGGTTGTGCGCCAGCATTTGCCCCTTGCAGGTCTTCCGCCAGAAGCAGCCGAAGACAACCCCGGAAGTTGCCTACGGCGAAGAGTGCTGGCACTGCAACGCCTGCGTGCTCGACTGCCCTGCCAAGGCCGTTTCGCTCCGCCTTCCCCTGAACTACATGCTGCTCCATGTGGACGCAGACACCCTGCACAGCTAGGAGGTGCTTATGATTCCCGTATCCAAGACGCTCGAAACGGACATCGCGGTCGTGGGCGGAGGCATCGGCGGGCTGTGCGCGGCCATTGCGGCGGCGGAAGGCGGCGCCAGGGTCATGGTCCTCGAAAAGGCCAATACCAAACGCAGCGGCTCGGGCGCGACCGGCAACGATCATTTCGCCTGTTATTACCCGAAGCACCACGGCGGCGACATCCATCCCATCCTGCGCGAACTGCTCGACAGCCTTGTCGGGCTGTGCCATGACCCTCTGCTTTCCCTGCGCTTTCTTGAGAGGAGCATCTCCATCGTGGACAAGTGGCACGAGTGGGGCATCAACATGAAGCCGTTCGCGGACGACTACGTGTTCATGGGACACGCCTACCCGGACCGCCCCCGCATCTGGCTCAAGTACGACGGGCACAATCAGAAGGAAGCCCTCACCCGGCAGGCCAAAAAGGTCGGCGTAACCATCGTGAACCACCACCCCGCCGTGGAACTCATGCGCGACGAACAAGGCATTACCGGCGTGCTCACGCTGGATGTGTCCGGGGAAACCCCCTCGTTCACGTTCGTCAAGGCGCGCAAGGTCATCCTCGCCACCGGCACCGCCAACCGCCTGTACCCCGCCGCCGGATCCCCGGGCTGGCCCTTCAATACCGCCTTCTGCCCCGCCTGTGCGGGTGCGGCGCAGGCGCAGGGCTGGCGCATCGGCGCGAAGCTCGTGAACATGGAGCTGCCCAACCGCCATGCCGGGCCCAAGTTCTTCGCCCGCGCCGGGAAGTCCACATGGATCGGCGTGTACCGCTATCCCGACGGCAAGCTGCTCGGCCCCTTCGTGGACAAGGCCACCCGCGAGGTCGGGGACATCACCTGCGACGTGTGGAACTCCGCCTATACCGACGTGCTCATGAACGGCACCGGCCCCGCCTACATCGACTGTACGGGCACGGGCCCCGAAGACATGGCCTTCATGCGCGAGGGCATGGCGAGCGAGGGGCTCACCGGGCTGCTCAACTACATGGATGAAAAGGGCATCGATCCCTCGAAGCACGCCGTGGAGTTCATGCAGTACGAGCCGCACCTCATCGGGCGCGGGCTGGAAATCGACATCGACGGGCAGACCTCCGTACCCGGCTTGTACGCCACCGGCGATATGGTGGGCAACTTCCGCGCCGACATCGCCGGGGCCGCCGTCTACGGCTGGATCGCCGGGGAGCACGCCGCCGCCCATCTCGGGGACGGCCCCCTCGCCGACATCGAAAACACGCCGTGGGCGCAGGAGCGCATGGCCTATTACAGCCGGTTCATGGAACGGCCTTCCGGGGCGCACTGGAAGGAAGCGAATCTCGCCCTCCAGCAGATCATGGCCGACTACGCCGCCGCCGGGCCGCACCGCGTGCGTTCCGCGACCCTGCTCAACGCCGGGCTGAAGTACCTCGCGGATCTACGGCGCAACGCCGAAGCCGAAATAGCGGCATCCGACGCCCACACCCTCCTGCGCGCCATCGAGACGCTGGATCTCATCGACAACGGCGAGATCGTCATGCACGGCGCGCTCGAACGCAAGGAATCACGCGGTATGCATCAGCGTTCTGACTTTACCTTCACCAATCCGCTGCTGTCCGACAAGTTCCTGACGCTCCGCAAGGAGCAGGGGAGAATCATCCCCGAATGGCGCCAGCGCTGGACAGCCTGATAAGGGGAGACGCGACGTGCCGGGGGATCACGTCAAGGATTCGACTGGTGGGGAGGCGGCGCGCAGGGAGTCCGTTCCGATGTAAAGTGGAAAAAGACCTTCCTTTGCGCCACCGAGAATACCCCCCATCCTTCACTATCCCTCCAAGCGTTTTCTTCGGCGGCAAACCGCTGGGTCAAGGGGCGGCTCGCGCCTTGCGGAGTGTAGAGGCAGCGCCTCTGCCGGGGTTCCCAAGGGCGGAGCCCCTGGGCCTACCCCCGCCGCGCGGGACAGGCGGCTGCATCGGTTTGCATTTATTGAGTGGTTCATTTTTACACCATCTTGCCATCAACGCGCGGGTTGCGTTATTGTTTTCACAAATATCGGCAGCCCTGCTACAAGGACGCCAACATGACCACTTCCCTGCGAAAAGGCTGCATCGGCCTTGCCATCCTTCTGGGATATTTTCTGCTGGTTTCCCTTCCATGCCCCGACGGGCTGTCACCCAACGGCAAGCGGGCCATCGCCATGATGTTCGCCGCCGTACTGATATGGGTATTCGAGATACTGCCCGTCGCCGTCGCCTCCGTGCTGTTCGCCGTACTGCCCGCCGTGGCGGGCATCCTGCCTCTGCCCAAGATGATGCAACTGTTCGCCACGCCGACGATCTTCTTCGTGTTCGGCATGTTCTGCATCGCCATCGCCTTCCAGAACTCCGGCCTGAGCCGCCGCATCGTCCTGTGGACGAGCCTGCGATCCAAGGGTTCCCCGGTGCGCCTCCTGCTGCTCCTGATGATGGTCTGCGCGCTGCTCTCCACCATCCTCGCGGACATACCCGTCGTCGCCATGATGCTGCCCGTGGCTGTCCTGCTGCTCGAAAAAAACGGCTGTGTGAAGGGAACCAGCAATTTCGGCAAGGCGGTTATGCTCGGGCTGCCCATCGCCTGCCTCATCGGCGGCGTCGGCACCCCGGCGGGAAGCGCCATGAACATGCTGACCATAAGCCTCCTCCAGAGCACCGCCGGCGTGCACATCGGGTTCTTCGAGTGGACGGCTATCGGGATGCCCATGGTCCTCGTGCTCACGCCGCTGGCGTGGTGGCTCGTCATCCGGGCCTTCCCCCCGGAAATCGGGCGACTCGCGGGCATGGAGCTCGTCGAGCGGGAATACGCCGGACTCGGCGGGCTTGGGCGGAGGGAAAGCGTGTTCATCGCCGTGCTGGCCGTGAACTTCATCCTCTGGAGCACGGAAAAGCTGCACGGCATCCCGCTGCCCGTGGCGGCGGTCATCGGCTGCGCGATCTTCTCGCTCCCGACCGTCGAACTGCTCACATGGGAACAG
>ERZ838827.1493-NODE-1493-length-17209-cov-2.327737_pt1 | contig 17209 bp, 14 predicted proteins | sample MGYA00519881_ERZ838827 | MGnify/ENA primary metagenome ERZ838827 (study PRJEB31850, sample SAMEA3708842) | human gut metagenome | biome: human gut; feature: human-associated habitat; material: faeces | place: China | collected 2014 ...
CGGGTGGAGGAGACGGCGGAGCTGCTGGGCATCGGGGACTGTCTGGACAAGTATCCCTATCAGATGTCCGGCGGACAGCAGCAGCGCTGCGCCGCCGCCCGGGCCATCGTCACCCGGCCCGCCCTGGTGCTGGCCGACGAGCCCACCGGGGCCCTGGACTCCAAATCCTCCAGGCTGCTGCTGGAGCGGCTGGAGGTGCTCAACCGGGAGCGGGGGGCCACCATTCTGATGGTCACCCACGACGCCTTCACCGCCAGCTGCTGCCGCCGGGTGGTATTCCTCCGGGACGGAAAGATCTTCGCGCAGCTGGAGCGGGACGGCGGGGACCGCCGGGCCCTTTTCCAGCAGATCATCCGGGTGGTCACCCAGCTGGGAGGAGAGATGGAAGATGTTCTGTAAGCTGGCCCTGCGCAACGTCCGCCGCTCCTTCCGGGACTACGGCGTGTATCTGCTTACCCTCACCTTCGGCGTGTGCCTGTTCTATACCTTCAGCTCTCTGGATGGACAGGGGGCGATGATCTACCTGACCCAGAGCCAAAATCCCATGGCCCAGGTCATCCAGTCCTGCATCGACGTCTTTTCCGTCTTTGTGGCGGTGGTTCTGGCCTGTCTGATCCTGTACGCCGACCGGTTCCTCATGCGCCGGCGGAAGCGGGAGCTGGGCACCTATCTGCTTCTTGGCCTGAGCCAGGGGCAGGTATCCCTTCTGCTGGTGCTGGAGACGGGGCTGATCGGCGCGGCCTCCCTGGCCCTGGGCCTGCTGCTGGGACTGGCGGCCTCTCAGGGCCTGTCCGCCCTCACCTTGTCCATGTTCTCCCTTCGGATGGACGCCTTCGGGCTGGCCCTCTCCCCCCGGGCGGCGGGGCGCACTGTGCTCTACTTCGGCCTGATTTTCCTGTTGGTCATGGGCTTCAGCGGCATCCAGATCTCCAGAGCCAAGCTGCTGGATCTGATGCAGGGAGGACGGAAAAATGAGGAGCTTCGCCCCCGCCCCCTCCGGACCTCTGTGCTCCAGCTGGTCCTGGGCGGGGTGTGCCTGGCGGCGGCCTACGCCATTCTGCTCACCTTCGGGATGGCCTTCGCCGTGGTGCTCCCCTTCCTGTGCATCCCTATGCTGACTCTGGGGACAGTGGGCACCCTGCTGGTCTTTCGCTCCCTGTCCGGCTTTGTGCTGCGGCTGGCCCGGAGCTACCCCGGCTTCTACTACCGGGACCTGCATCTCTTTACCCTGCGCCAGTGGATCAGCCGGGTCCACTCTACTTACCTGTCCCAGACCGTGATCTGCATCCTCCTGCTCCTGGCTATGGGCATCACCGCCAGCTCCATCGGCCTCAACCGCACCATCGAGGCCGCCGCCGACGGGCAGGCCCCCTTTGACATCACCGTCCAGAACCAGAACGCCGACCACCTGGGTTGCGTGGACTTTGATGCCCTGCTGACCGCCCACGGCATGGAGTCTGACGCCCTGGCCTGGCGGCAGGACACCCCGATCTATTACAACGATCCCGCGGTCACTGGGATAGAAGACGCCTCCGCGGCCATCCGCCTGTCCGACTGCAATGGTCTGCTGGCGCGGCAGGGCGCGCCGGCCTACCCCGGCCCCCTGCCCGGCCTTCTGGCGGAGGGAAGCGCGCCCCTGGCCACCGGAAACCTGGGGCTGACCTGCGTGGTCATCCCGGACGAGATGGCGGAGAAGCTGTCCCTCCGGCGTCAGGTGTGGTCCGCCGACTACGCCGGGGACCCGGAGGAGACTGAGAAACAGGTCCAGGCCGCCCTGGCGGAGTATCAGGAGACCACCGCCTACCTGCGGGTGGAGAGCCGCCTGTCCCTCTATCAGGAGATCATGGGAAACAAGCTCCTGGCCCTGTTTCTGGGGTTGTATCTGGGCCTCACCTTCCTGCTGGCCGCCGCCGCGGTTCTGGCCCTCCAGCAGCTGAGCCAGGCCGCCGACAACGCCGCACGGTACGCCGTCCTGCGCCGCCTGGGCGCGGAGGAGGGGATGCTCTCCCGCTCTGCGGTGCAGCAGGTGGCCCTGGCCTTCCTGCTCCCGCTGGCCCTGGCCCTGCTCCACACTGTGGTGGGCATGAAGGCGGCCAACGACCTGATCTCCACGGCGGCCAAGGTGGACACGGTCCACAGCGCCCTGGTCACCGGCGGAGTTCTGCTGGCGGTGTATGGGGGGTACTTTCTGGCGACCGCACTGGCCTGCCGCCGCCTGGCTCTGGAAGGCGGCGGCGCACCTGGCGGATGCGGGTGAGCGGGGACCGCGCCGACGTACAGAACGCAGAAAACAGGCTGGCCCCGGTTGGGGCCAGCCTGTTTGAGATGCCGATGGGATCAGTTCCAGTATTCGGTCTTGCCCTTGAGGCCCACAGTCTCGGCCTTGAACACCGGGTTGCGGCCGGTGTTCTTCTGCGCAGTGTAATCCTTCAGAGCCAGCAGGGCGGGGCGGCTGAGGAGGATGATGACCGGCAGGTTGATCAGGGCCATCACGCCCATGAGCACATCGGCCAGGTTCCACACGGTGCCGATCTGCATCCCGGCGCCGATGAAGATCAGGAGCATGGCATCGATGCGGAAGAGGACCATGAACTCCTTGGCGGGGACCTTCTTGACGATGTAATTCAGGCAGTTGTCCACATAGTAGAGGTTGCCGATGAGGGTGGTGAAGGCGAAGAGCACCATCGCCACCGTAATGAACATGGGGCCGATGGGACCGAACACCGCGCTCAGGGCCGCCTGGACATAGGGGGCGCCCTCCAGCGCCGCGTCGGGCTCCACGCCGGAGCACAGCAGCATGAAGGCGGTGGCGGTGCAGATGAGCAGGGTGTCGATGAACACGGAGAGCATCTGGCCCTGCTTCACCGGGTGGCTGACATTGGCGGAGGCGGCCGCGTTGGGGGCAGAGCCCACGCCGGCCTCGTTGGAGTAGAGGCCGCGCTTGATGCCGTACATCAGGCAGGAGCCGGCCAGGCCGCCGAAGATGGCCTGGAAGTCAAAGGCCTCGGAGAAGATGCGGCCCAGCACCTGGGGCAGCAGGCCGAAGTTCATCACAATGACGATCAGAGAGACCAGCACATACAGGCCGCCCATGAAGGGGACCAGGGTGGAGGTGACCTTCACGATGCGCTTGCCGCCGCCCATGACGCAGTAGCCCACCAGCAGGGCCAGGATGGCGCCGATGACCCAGGGGGTGGTCTCCGGGTCATAGAAGCTGTATCCGGAGAAGGTGGACTGGAGATTGTAGGAGGCCAGCATATTGAAGCCGCCGGCGTAGGTCAGGATCAGGGAGAAGGCGAAGATGATCGCCAGGGGGCGGCTGTGAAGGGCGGCCTCGATATAATAGGAGGGGCCGCCGTAGCTCTCACCCGTCTCCGGGTCGCGGCGCTTGTAGATCTGGGCCAGGGTGGACTCCACGAAGGCGGAGGCGCCGCCGATGATGGCGATGACCCACATCCAGAACACCGCGCCGAAGCCGCCGGCACAGATGGCGGTGGAGATGCCGATGATGTTGCCCGTGCCCACCCGGGACGCGGTGGATACCATCAGCGCCTGGAAGGAAGAGGTCGCCCCGGCCTTCTCCGGTTTTTCTCCCACCACACGGATGGATTCCAGGAACATACGGAACTGGACGAAGCGGGTCCGGAAGGTGAAGTACAGACCCGTAGCCAGCAGCAGGATGATGAGCACATAGCTGTACATCACAGTGCTGATGTCGCCGATCAATTTGTCGATCACAATACACACACTCACTTTCTTTGATAAATTTGTCTCTCTCCTGTGGACGTTTCCACGGCGGACTGGGCAGGCCGCGGGAGGTCGTTCAGCACTATTATACAGGAGGCAGGTCTCTTTGAACAGGGCTTTGGATGGTTTTTGTAAAAAATGTACAAATTCCATCCGCCCAATGGACCGCGCAGTCCGCCTGGGGCAGCTTCTCCCAGGAAAACAGAGGGATCAGCTCAGCGGGGGAGATGGGGGCGTACTCCGGGATCAATCCGGCCAGCAGGGCCAGCTGCCCCACCAGCTCCTGGGCGGAGTAACAGCTCTGGAGCGCTCCCAGCTCCTGGTCCCGGTCCCGTTTGGCCAGGCGGCGGCCATCGGGGGCCAGGAGCAGGGGCACATGGCCGTACTCCGGGTGGGGCAGGCCCAGCCGCTCCTGGAGCCACAGCTGCCGCGGGGTGGAGTCCAGCAGATCGCTGCCCCGCACCACCTGGGTCACCCCCATGGCCCCGTCGTCCACCACCACCGCCAGCTGATAGGCGTACACCCCGTCGGAGCGGCGGAGGATGAAGTCGCCGCAGTCCAGGGAGAGGTCCTGGGAAACGCCTCCCTGAAGCAGGTCGCGGAAGCTCAGGCCCTCCTCCGGGCCCCGGACCCGCCAGGCCGGGCGGCGGCTCCGGGCCAGACGGGCCAGCTCCTCCGGCGGCAGGCGGCGGCACCGCCCGTCATAGACGGGGACGCCGTCGGACCGGTGGGGGGCGGAGGCGGCCAGCCGCTCCGCCCGGGTGCAGTAGCAGGGATAGATCAGTCCGGCCTCCTCCAGCCGGGCAAAAGCGGCCCGGTAGGCGTCGGTCCGGCGGCTCTGATACACCGGCTCGTTGTCCCAGTCCAGTCCAAGCCACTCCAGATCCCGCATCACCTGATCGCACCAGGTCTGGGTACAGCGGTCTGGGTCCAGGTCCTCCAGCCGCAGCACCATCCGCCCACCCCGGCTCCGGGCGGCCAGCCAGGCCAGCAGCGCGGACCAGAGGTTGCCCAGGTGCATCCGCCCGCTGGGGCTGGGGGCGAAGCGGCCGCACACCGGCCTGTCCTGCGTTGTCGTATTTGACAAGGTCCTCCCCTCCTCCATGCGTTTGCCCCATTGTACCATGAAACGGCCCGGGAGAAAAGCGCCGGCCGCACGTTTCCCTGCCCATAGATGCCGTTCCCCCGCCCCAGCCTGCCCCATTTGCTTTTCCGGATCGGCTGTGCTATACTATCATCAATCATAAAAAGAACCGTCTTGTCTGAAGAAGGGCTTTTGGTATTGCGCGGTACAGCGCTGTATGAAAAGCCCTTCTTTTTTCTATATCTCCGGCGTTTGACCGTATTTGTGCCTTGGGAGGGGGCGGCTCTGGTCCTGCGCCGGGATGAGGCCTGGCTGGAGGCAAGTGTGTAGGCAATGCGGAAGCTGGCAGCCGCGGAACGTGAGCGGCCATATTCCGCGTGGGAAGAAAGGAGCAGTTTATGCAGTTGATTGGACAGGCGATCCGCCATGAAACCTTTGGAAAGGGGATCGTGACCGGCTGGAACCGGAACATCCTCACGGTTTGTTTCCCCGGGGGAGACAAGCGGTTCCTCTACCCGGACGCATTTGCCCGGCGCCACCTGACCCTGCGGAACCAAGAGATGCAGGCTGAGATCCAGGAACTGCTGCTGGCCAAGGAGGCTGAAAAGCAGGAGGCGCAGCAGGCCATGCAGGAGGAGCAGGAGCGGCGGGCGCTTTTGCAGCACATGAAGCTCTCAAAAATGTCCCAGGCAGCGTTTGATGTGGAAGAAGGACAGCTGAACGCGCTCTTCTCTGAGTGGGTCATCTCCACCGGGACCTATATCAGCGGCGCATCCAAAGGGGAACCGCGGGTCCCCGCCCGGATGAAGCCAAACTCCCTCTGTCTGATCACCCACCGGGGAACGAATGAACCAGAGACAGAGCGGCGCATCCTTGGTATGTGCATGGTGAGGGAGGATTTTATTGGGTCCTGCTGCGTGGACGGGCAGATCAAAGCCCACCCTGTGTATCGTTTGACCCTGAAAAAAGAGGAACAGCCACTTTTCTGGCCTTATTTTTCGGAGAAAACTGCCAGACGGAGCTGGGGGAATGCTTCACTGAAGTATTTTTCTACTGAGATCGCCGAGAAGATCCTCTTCGATCTGCGCGCCTGCTGGACCCAGCCGGGGGATGGGCCGGAGTCCGGGATCTTCTATCAGTATTTCTGTATGGTCAACCGTCTCCCGGCCAGGAATCCGGAGGAAACAGACTGAACACCCGGCCACAGGAAGAGGCGGGGACAAGATATGTGTCGTAAATCTGTCCAAAACACGCAAAGGGCAGAAGAAAATTCAAAAAAGTTCTTGACTTTTCAGCAAAAACTTATATAATTGTAAAGTCCGTTACCGGGTCTTTCCCGGCGACCGAATCCTTGCTCCCGGCGCGTCCGGGGGCCACAAGACCATAAGGAGGTGCAAGAATATGGCAAAGATCAACGCAAACTACGAGGCGATGTATATCCTGGATCCCTCTCTGAACGAAGAGGCCGTCGCCGCTCTGGTGGCCAAGTTCAAGGCCGTGGTGGAGGCGAATGGTACCGTCTCTGAGGTCGATGAGTGGGGCAAGCGCCGTCTGGCCTATCCCATCAACGATCTGATGGAGGGCTACTACGTGCTGATGACCTTCAACGCCGCCGCCGCCATCCCCGCCGAGCTGGACCGTATCTTCCGGATCACCGACGGCGTGATGCGTTCCCTGATCGTCTGCAAGGACCAGTAAGGAGAGGGCGGATATGCTCAACAAGATTTTCCTCATGGGACGTCTGACCCGTGACCCGGAGCTGCGCCGGACGCAGACGGGGACCCCTGTGGCCTCCTTCTCTCTGGCGGTGGACCGGGATTTTAAAGACAAGGCCACCGGCGAACGCAGCACCGATTTTATCGATGTGGTGGCCTGGCGGCAGACGGCTGAGTTTGTCAGCCGCTACTTCACCAAGGGCCGTATGGCCGTGGTGGAGGGCCGCCTTCAGATCCGCGACTGGACCGACAAGGAGGGCGGCAAGCGCCGCAGCGCCGAGGTGATCGCCGATCAGGTGTACTTCGGGGACTCCAAGCGGGACAGCGACGGCGGAGGCTATTCCAATGCCGGCTATGCGTCCGGCGGCGGTTATTCCGGCGGTTATGCCGCCCCCTCAGCTCCCGCCCCCTCCGGCTATGGCGCCCCCTCCGGCGGCGACCAGTTTGCCGAGCTTTCTGATGATGACGGCGAACTGCCGTTCTAACTTTGACCGTATCTGGTCGTAAAAGGAGGTTTCTCTCATGGCTATGGAACGTGAAAACCGCGCCCCCCGCGGCCGTAAGCGCCGCAAGGTCTGCGCCTTCTGCGTGGATAAGGTGGAGTGCATTGACTATAAGGATGCTGCCAAGCTGCGCCGCTACACTTCTGAGCGCGGCAAGATCCTGCCCCGCCGCACCACCGGCACCTGCGCCATGCATCAGCGCCAGCTGACCGAGGCCATCAAGCGCGCCCGGCAGATCGCCCTGCTGCCCTACGTCACTGACTGATCCAACGCAACGAGTACCGATCCGGGGAGTCCCACAGGGGCTCCCCGGATTTTTTTGCCCCGGGCCCGGAAGCGTGGGATCTCCTCTGGATTTTTCCACCGTTCTGCGGTAAAATGGGGAAAACCGTGTGTAGATCGGCGTTCCAATGCCGCTATTCTGTGCGGCGCCGGCGCACAGATCAAAATGAGGTGTGGATATGACAGATATTATTGTGGTGGGCGCAGGGCCTGCCGGCCTGACGGCCGCCATGTACGCTGCCCGGGCGGGCAAGCGCGTCCTGGTGCTGGAGGGAGACGCCCCCGGGGGACAGATCAACTTCTCTCCCCTGGTGGAAAACTATCCCGGCGTCCCCTCTGTGCCCGGGATCAAGCTGGCGGAGGACCTGCTCCGTCAGGCGGAGGACCTGGGGGTGGAGCTGGAGTATGAGACGGTGACCGACTTCCAGACCCGCGTCCCCGGCTTCCAGGTTATCACCGACTGTGCGGTGCGGGAATGCCGGGCGCTGATCCTGGCCACCGGTGTGCGCCACCGTGCCCTTGGACTGCCCGGCGAGGAAGAGCTGGTGGGCCAGGGTATTTCCTACTGCGCCGTGTGCGACGGCCCCTTTTACCCCGGCCGTCCGGTGGCTGTGGTGGGGGGCGGCGACACTGCTCTTCAGGACGCCCTGTTTCTGGCCGGGACCTGCTCCCAGGTCACCCTGATCCATCGCCGGGACCGGTTCCGGGGCGAGCAGCGTCTGGTGGACCAGGTGGAACGCCGGGAGAATATCCGCTGCTGGATGGATTCCACCGTGGAGGAGCTCCTCACCCGGGACGGCCGCCTCACCGGCCTGCGGGTGCGGGACGGGGCCGCCGGGGAGGAACGGGAGCTGGATGTGGACGCCCTGTTTGTCGCCGTGGGCCAGGAGCCCCGCAACCGCGCCCTCACCGACCTGCTCCTGCTGGACGAAGGGGGCTATGTCATGGCCGGGGAGGACTGCAAGGCCAGCCTGCCCGGCGTGTTCGCCGCGGGGGACTGCCGCGGGAAGGCGGTCCGCCAGCTCACCACCGCGGTGGGCGACGGGGCGGTAGCCGGACTGGCAGCCTGCCGCTGGGTGGACGAGCGCCAGTCCTGACTGGGAGGAGCCTGCCATGCAGTATTACTTTGCCCCCCTGGAGGGCGTGACCGGCTCGGAATTCCGCCGGGCCCACCACCGCTGGTTCCCCGGGGTGGACGCCTACTATATGCCCTTTCTCTCCCCCACTCAGGACCATGTGTTTACCCAGCGGGAGCTGCGCAATGTCCTGCCGGAGCACAACCAGGGCTTTCGCGCGGTGCCTCAGCTTCTGACGAAAAACGCGGATGATTTTCTCTGGTGCGCTGGGGAGCTGGCCGCCATGGGCTATGACGAGGTCAACCTGAATTTGGGCTGTCCCTCCGGGACGGTGGTGGCCAAGGGGAAGGGCTCCGGCCTGCTGGGCGCGCCGGAGGCGCTGGACCGGATGCTGGACCGGATCTTTTCCGGTTCCCCGGTGGCGGTGTCGCTGAAAACCAGGCTGGGCCTGGAGGACCCGGAGGAGTTCGCCCGTCTGCTGGAGATTTTTGGGCGGTATCCCGTCTCCCTGCTCATCGTCCACCCCCGGGTGCGGAAGGGCTTTTACCGGCACCCGGTGCGGGTGGAGTATTTTGAGCAGGCGGTGGATGCCTACCATGGGCCGCTGTGCTTCAACGGCGGCCTGGTGACTGCGGAGGACTGCGCCCAGTTTGCCCGCCGTTTTCCCCAGGTGGACCGTGTGATGATCGGTCAGGGGCTTCTGGCGGACCCCGCTCTGGTCCAAAAGGCCAAAGGCGGGCCCGGAGCCGGACGGGAGGCCCTGCGGGCCTTTCACGATGAGCTCTACCACACCTATCTGGAGATCTTCGCCAGCCAGCGCAACACGGTATTTCACATGAAGGAGCTTTGGAGCTATCTGGGCCGCCTGTTCCAGGGGGCGGAGAAGCCGCTGAAGCAGATCCGCAAGGCGGCGGACTCCCCTGCATACGAGGCGGCGGTCGCTCAGATTTTTGCTCTGCCTCTGCGGCAGGACGCCTGCTGGGAGGGACAATAGGAGGAACAAACGGCGGATGGCCTTTTCCGGGCTGTCCGCCGTTCAATTTTTTCATCATTTTCCTGAAATGTGGTAGGGGAGGGGTGGGAAAACATCCCGCAACGGGGTGACGGGCGGGTCTCCTGACCCGCCCGCCGGTTCACCTCCGCAGGGCGAAACCCCAGCGTTGACCGAAAAATTCCGAAACCAGGCGGGAGGGGCAAGTCCCTCCCCTGCGGCAGGACAGGAAAAACACAAACCCCGCCATCCTTTCCATGAGAAAAGGGCATGGCGGGGCTTAATTACCATAAAATGTATGATAATGTACCACTTTTGACCTCTGCTCAATATAGGTGGAGGTGTTTTTTATGGCAAGCAATCACACGGAGCATTTTTCACTCAATCAATGGCAGGCGGACGACCAGGTAAAACGCACCGATTTCAACGAGGACAACGCCAAGATCGACGCGGCTCTGAATGATCTTTCGGGCGGTCTGGCCGCCGCGCAGGCGGAAAAAGCCGACCAGACGGCCCTGGACGCTCTGGCCGCGGAGGTGGCGAAAAAGGCCACCACGGCGGCGCTGGAGGCCCTCAGTAAAAAGCTGGCATCCATGCCCTGCCTAGTGACCGGGACCTACACCGGAGACGGGGCGGAAAGCCGCCTGATTTCCCTGGGCTTTCAGCCCAAGGCCCTGTTGGTCATGACGGATGAAGGCTATTCTGCCCGCCCATATACCGATGACTACTATGGCGGCCTGGCCCTGCCGGGGAAGCCCGTCTGTCTGAAAACCGTCTATGGAACCGATTATATCCTGACGGTCGAATCCCAGGGCTTCCGTGTTTACTACAACAAGAGCAAGTATGTCTTCAGTAATCAGAAGGAATTCAATTATCACTACCTGGCTTGGAAATGACATCAGAGGTCCCCTCCTATATGGGAGGGGACCTCTGTTTTTTCAGGGATCCGTAAATCCGCCGGGGATTACTTAGCCCTTAACCTCGTTGGACTCGACGCCGTTCACAACAACCTTGTAAACCTTGCCGCTCTCCAGAACGAACTTGTTGTCGCCGTCGCTCACGCTGGTGGCGTCCTTCTCCAGGGTGACCTTCTTGGTGGTCACGGAGACGTACTTGCCGTCCACGCGCTGCTGCAGCTCCACGGTGAAGTCAACAGCCTTCTCAGCCTTCTCGGTCATGGTGATGTTGAAGCCGCCGTCAGCCCACATCTTAACGGACTTGATCTTGGCGTCAACTTTCTCTACGTCCTCGACCTTGCCGGCGTCCTTTACCTTGTAGACGTAGATCTCAACAGCCTCGTCCTTGTCATCCTCGAACACGAAGACGTTCTCAGAGTAGGTGCCGTCCACGCCGAAGTTCTTAGCCAGGCTGCTGGGAGTGGTGGTCTTGCCGTCGCCGTCATCGTTGACGAAGATCTTGTAGCTGTCGGCCAGGACCACATCGTTGCTGCCCAGGCTCAGCACGCCGCTCTTGTAGGAGATGGTCTTGATGCCAGTGTAGACCTTGAAGTCATCATCGCTGGCGTCCTTCACCAGATCCTGGTCGTCCATGTAGCCGTTCTCGTCATAGGAGACGTTCTGGTACAGGCCGATCTTCAGATTCTTATCGGTAGCCTTGACGGTGGTGATCTCGCCGTTCACGATGGCGTCGTACTCATAGTACTTGTTGTCATCCTTGTCAACGCTGGCGTTGGGGCTCTCCTCCAGGAGGTAGACACGGTCGCCGCTGTCGCCGGAGATGGACATATCAGCAGAGTAGATGTAGACCACGTCGGCGTAGGCACCGTCATTCACCACAGCCACAGTCACATCAGCAGTCTTGGAGGTGATGTCGGGGACATTCTTGATGCCGGTGTAAGCAGTCACATCGTCATCGTCGTTCACCACGAAGATGGTGTCGTTGTTGGCCTTGGCGGCAGTGCTACCAGTATAGATGGAGCTCTTGCCATTCTCAACGATCTTCTGGTTATCAGCGCTCACGGTGTAAGTCTCGTTCTTCTCGCCAGTGATCGCCTCCAGCTCGTACTTGCCGTTGCTCTTCTCGTTGTAGGAGTACCACTTGTTCTCAAACGAGGTATTGTCCTTGATCTCATCATCGTTGTCCACCACAACAACCTTGTTGGTGCCGTCGATGAAGTAGGCGTCGGCCTCCAGGTCGGCCTTCGCGCCACCGGTAGGAGCAATCTCAGCCACATAGACATAGTCGTTGTGGCCGGCAGTGCCGTCGGTGTAGATCACATAGCCGTTGGCGTCCAGAACCAGGGTGTAGGCGTCGTTCAGGTCGTAGGACAGATTGCTGTCGTCCTTCACGGCGTCAGTGTAGTTCTTGGAGTACTCATACTTGGTGCCGTCCACGGTGACGTTCTTCTTCTGGGTGTAGCCAGTCACCTTGCCCTCGACGGTCTCAGCCAGGGCGATGGTCTTGATCTCCTTGTTGGCCACAGTGATCAGGACATAGTCCTCATCGGAGTAGCTGTCCAGGTAATCAAAGTCATCGGAGGACAGAGTGGTATCCTTGACGTCCACGAAGGCCTCGTCCAGAATGTCCAGCTCCAGCTCCTCGTCGTTCTTGTCGTAGTCGCCGTCAACCTGAGCCACATAGGAGTTGATGACAGCGATGACCACGTCGTTGGAGTCATCGTCGATGAACACCTCGGTGGTGGCACCCTTCTTGATGACATCCTTGCCGGCATCATCGTCGTTGTTCTTGACGATGTAGTCGCTCAGATTCACCTTCTGAGCCACGCCGTCCACGACCACGGTGAAGTCGGCGTCGCCGTTCTTCAGGTCGTTGTAGACGTCGCTGCCCACCAGATCGTACAGGTCCTGCTTCTCGACGGTGGCGGTGTAAACAGCGTCAGCGTCGTCAGCGTAGGTGCCGACCTCCTTGTTCTCGAAGGTCCACTTCACGGAAGGACGGCCGAAGTCGTCGTCCGCGCCGTCGGCCTTGACCAGGTCGCCGTCGTACAGGTCCTCACCCAGCTGGATGGTGTACTTGCCGTCCACCTTGGTGTTGTCGATCTTGGCATACTTGCTGTCGGTGCCGGTGCGGGAATCATAGGTAGCCTTGCCGCCGGAGATGACGATGTCACCCACCTGCACGTCGCTGCCGTTCTTCTCAGCCTTAACCAGATCAGCCTCCAGGGCGTTCAGGACCATCTGAGCCACGTCGTTACGGGTCAGGGCCTCCTTGGCGCCGGTGGCAACACCGTCGAACAGGCCAGCAGTGCTGCCGTTCTTGGTGGTCTCAACCAGCCAGTCAGAGCCGAAGTCGGCGCTGTACTGGAAGTAGCCCAGAGCCTTCAGCAGCATCAGGGCAGCCTGACCGGTGGTAACGGTGTCGTTGCCGCCGTAGGTCACCTTGTCATAGCCGCTGGTGATGCCGTTGGTGTAGCAGGCAGCCACATAGGGCTCAGCCCACTCGGGCACGTCGGTGAAGGGGCTGGTGCCCTTGTAGCTGGCCACAGTGTAGTCCAGCAGGTTGCACATCACAACCGCCATCTCGTTACGGGTGACCTTGGCCTCGGGATTGAACTTGCCGTTCTCATCGCCGACCATGATGCCGACGGTCTTCAGGACCTCAATGGCTTCCTCGTTCTGCTTGGAAGTCACATCGGCATAGCTCGCGGCGCTGCTGCCCATTACCATCAGACCAGAGATCATGGTGGCGGTGAGGCCCAGGCTGAGAGCACGCTTCAGGTTTCTCATTGGAATTCCTCCTTGATTTTTTCAAGCTGCGGGGGATTTGTTATTTTCTCCCAAAATTAGTTTATTTTCTCGTTATATTAAGCCGTATCCGGCACAAAATAGGTGAAATACTAATTATAGGAGCATAACGCCCCTTGCCTGTGTTCATACTATACTCTAATGCAAGCCCCCCGTCAACGGGTTTGGGCGAAGTGTAACAAAACCGTAATATTGCGACATGATTGTTACAAAGCTGAATTTTTGCGAAATATTGCTGTAAAGTACCGGGAAAAGTTGCGGCGGTTTTTGTTGGTTTTGGCGGTGAGCCGTCCGCAAAATGCCGTTCTCCTCTGCTGTGATTTCCTTGAGCCGCCGTAGGGGCGCACAGCGTGCGCCCGTTGTCCGTTTTTGCTGTGATCCGCCTGAAACATTGTAGGTGCGGGGCTCTGACCCGCCCGTCCTCCCGTCTTGCTGTGATCCGCCTGAGACGTTGTAGGGGCGGGACTCTGACCCGCCCGCCGCCCGTGGACCATGACGCCCGTAGGGCGCGACGACTCGGCGCGCCGCCTCTCGGACCGTTCCGCAGAGGCGGCACAAGGCGGACTGGATCAGGGGATGATGATAAGGTGCTCGCTGGGTGGCAGTTCCAGCTCGCTGTGATAGGCAGATTCCACACAGGCGTCCAGATCCCAGGCATCCAGAAAGACCTGGTCAATGGCGGACAGGCTGCTCCCGTTTTCGCAGGCAGGCAGCGGCACAGAAACGGCCTGGCCGGATGGGTCGTACTGCACCGTCTCCATGACAGACGGTACGCCGTCGATCAGCGCGGTGGAAGATCCGGCGGTCAACTCCAGTGTGGTCCCGCGGTATACAGCAGTCAAGGAGCGTGAGACCGGGTCCCAGGAGCAGTCCGCCCCCAGTCCGCGGCAGAGGACTGCCGCATCGGCGATATAGGAGCGTGCTGTCCCGTAAAAAGGCTCCGGTATGATCTCAGTCCGGAAGGGGTACAGGCGGGCGTCCAGCTGGGCGGGGCGGGGAGCGGAGCCGTCTGTGGGAAATTCGGTATACCCATAGATCACAGACGCCACCTGTGAGAGGTCCAGCACAGTGCGGAACTGCTGTCCGCCGCTGGGGCTGAGCAGCTGTGCCCGGGTCAGAACGCTCCCATCTTTCATGCGCAGAAAGAGCGGAACGGTGTAGGTTTGGGGGCGTGTGTGTGCCGGAAGCCCCTCGACCTGGAGTTCCAGAGAGTAGGAGGTGGCGGAGAGGGTGAATTCCTTGAGAATGGCCTGCTGTCCGGTGATGGTATCGATGGTCACCGGCTCGTTTGGGGTGAGATGGATGGGTTCCAGCATGGTGTCCAGAGGGATGGACACGGCGTGATCCTCTCCCATGAAGTCCAGCCAAAGCAGGAGCGGACGGTCCTGTTTGCCCATGAAACCGTCGAAATTCAAATCGACCTGCCAGGTGCGGCTGGCGTCCGTCCGGGCGGGCAGCTCCTGGACGCCCATGCTGTGGGCGGTGATTTGGGCGGTATCAGAGGAGCCGGGGGAGGCGAGGGCCCAGCAAATGGTGTGGGGGCTGGCGATGCGCAGGTGCTCCAGCTCTGAGGCGGCCTGCTGATTCAGCGCCTCCACCGTCATCAGAATATAGAGGTTTTGGCCATCATACAGGCTGTTGTCCACCGTCAGGCGATAGCCCTCATGTTCCGCGCTGGGGATGGTTGTCTGGACATAGGGCTCCAAGCTGCCGGTATCCCCCTGGAAAAACAGGTCCAGCACCCCCGCCTGATAGGCGGCGGCAAAGGCTGCGCCGGTCATCAGGATCGCGGCGGCTGCGGCCGCGGCGGCGGTTTTCCACCTCCGTCCTGGGCGGCGGGGGGGCGATCCGGCCGTTTTCCCCTCCAGCACACTTATGATCCTTGCCTCGGCCTCGGGGGGGAGCGTGACCTGGTCCATGGCCCGATTAAACTCCTGTTTCATGGTATCCCTCCTGTTCCAGCTGTTCCTTCAGCTTTTTCCGGGCCCGATGGAGCCGGGAGGTAACGGTGCTCTGGCTCACCCGGAGCATCCCGGCGATCTCCCCGGTGGAGTACCCCTCGTAGTAGAAGAGATATATGACCGCCCGGTCCGTGGGCTTCAGCTTCCGGACGGCCTGGGCCACCGCCTCCACCCGGGGCGGGAGGACGGCCACGGCCTGGGCCTCGTCCAGGGGGACGGTGGCCCGGCGGCGCAGCCGCCGCCATAGGTCCCGGCACTGGTTGGCGGTCACTTGGAGCAGCCACGCCTTTTCCTTTCCCACCTCCAGCTCCGGCTGGGTCTCCAGATATTTGAGGAATACCGTCTGGGTCACATCCTCTGCGTCGGCGGCTGAGCCGGTAAAGGACAGGGCAAGGCGGTAGACCGGGTCCTTATACCGGTGGAACAGGGCGATCACATCGTCCATCCCGGCGCCTCCTTTCTCGTTTCTTCTTTGAGCGCTCACTGATAAAACGCTTTCTCAAAGCGAATTGTCACCGGGTTCGGAATTTTTTGTGTGCCTGGGCCTCGCGGCCGGGGGACGGTGGAGCCGTGTTATATGGATGCCTCCGGAGCGGGAGCCATGGCCCGGGAGAGCTGCCACAGCCGGAGCAGGATGTAGGCACGGGCGCAGAAGCCGGCGGCGGCCGCCGCCAGCGTCAGCCAGGGGGCCCGGAGCAGCAGGTCCTGGAAGTAGAAGAGGGTGGTCAGCAGGACAGCCGCGGTCCGGGCGGAGCGCAGCTGCCGGGGGAGGGGCGCGCCGGGGAGCAGGGCCTCCGCCAGACCGGCCAGATCGGTGAACAGCTGAAAGTCGGCGTACATCCGGACCAGAGCGGCCAGAAGGGAGAGCGCGCCGGGGATATGAGGGGAGAGGCCGGGGAAAAACTGCTGAAGGGACCAGAGCCCCAGGGCCAGCCAGAAGGGGCCCAGCAGGCCCAGACTGGGCCGGTCGGCGGCCAGAGACCGGGTCCCGCGGGCCACCAGCCAGAAGCCGATGCAGTTGGGGAGCAAGGGGAGCGTGAAGGAGAAGCCAAAGCGGAAATTCAGGTCAAAGTCCAGAAACAGGAGCAGTGTGCCCCAGAAAATGGACCGGAGGGCGGAAAAGCGGATGTGCTGACGGGTCATGGAAGGACCTCCTCTCGCTCCGGAGCGAGGGAGAAGCTCCCGCCGTCCGGCGTGGTGTACCGGGGGGTGAGGGGGACGGAGAAGGTCTCCCCCTGGGCGTTGGTCACACAGGCGGTAAAGCCGTCCGGGGCGGTGTACTGGCGCAGATCCCCCGTCCAGCAGTCGCGCCAGCCGCTGCCGCCGCCGCCCCCCTCATGGAACGTGATCTGTTCGCCGGCCTCCAGGGTATGAAATTCATACCACTGGTGGAAGGAGGCGCGGTTTTCCACGGCGGTCTCAGGCAGTGCTTGCGCGTTTGCATGATCATAGGTCGTGTGAATGTCCACAATGTCCGGGTCATTCCAGTATGGGACGATGTCCACCATGTAGGAGCGCTGCTGGCCGCAGGTGTTCTCCCGGGTGACCACCATCCTACTGTATAGGGCGGAAAAGCCGGGGAGACGGGGCATAGGGGCGGAGGAGAGGGCGTTATCCTCCTCCGCTTCCCCGGTCGTGAAGGGGAAGGAGGATGGATCGCGGGGGGTGCGGAGCCGCTCGCGGCCCAGGAAGCCGTCCCCGGTCTCCAAAATCTGGGCGGCGGATACCTCCAGACGCAGGCCGTTGGCCTCGCCGCTCCAGGTGACTGGGCCGCAGAGTGGAAGCTGTATATTATAAAAGCCGTTCTCCAGAAGGCCCTCCGTCTCTGCCAGCTTCTCCACCGTCCAGTACGGCCCGTCGGGCAGGAGATGCACCGTGTGGCACAGGTACTCCACCGGCCAGGGGGCGCCGTCCTCCCGGGGGTAGACGTCCCCCGCCTGCATCTCCTGGTCCCGGAACCAGAACACCTGACACAGATAGCCAACGCCGCCGTCGGAGACCAGTCCCCGGAACACCGGGCCGGACCGCCACCAGCGGTGGAGCTGCTCCGGATGCTCCTCTGACAGGCGCAGGGCCTCCCGGTACTGCTCCAGCGCCTGGGGCAGACCTTTCTCCGGGACGGTCA